>FUWD013172226.1_pt1 | contig 17388 bp, 18 predicted proteins | sample 1063281 | NCBI WGS metagenome assembly FUWD01 (sample SAMEA79048168, study PRJEB19326) | metagenome | biome: marine | reverse complement strand
ACAATGCGCACAGCAAAGTCCGATGTAGGCTAAGGCATTAGAACTTAGAATTAGGACAGCGAGAATTGCACTTGGTAATATTTTTAAAAATTTCATGAAGATAAAACTTTCTTTGAAATGTTCATCCAGCAGACGCAAGTTCACCGCACAGGGCAAAACAAACACTGTAGGAAAGATTGAGTTATTAATGAATTAGCGGGAAAACTACTAAATGCTTTGTGGCGGGCGGTCTAGCCGGGGTGGTAGAAAAAATCCAGTGTCACTGGACAGAGGGAATAACGACTGGGTAATTAAAACCATATCCACATCAAAATGACTGGTGTTGGATGAAAAATCATTGGCATTATACGACCCAAAAGCGGGAATGGCTGCGGAGGTTTTACCACCACAGTTTGAAGCGATCACCGGATTGCTCTTATCGTTTCCAGTGATATTGTGAGGACAAAAAACCTGTATTTCATAGTGCCTGCTCAAGTCACAATGCAACGCATTACTATGATTTTGCTGGTCAAAAGGAGAAACCACCCCATGGCCATGTGCAGAGCTTGCCGAAACCTGAGCTACCGGTAATACACATACAACTACCGCCAGCAAAAATAGTAGGAATAAAAGCTTCTTCTTCACGAAAATCTCTCTAAAACAGGGCTTCAACACTTGATATATTTAGGGAAATAATATTACAAGTCAATGTTTTTGTCAATATCTTTACACACCTCAAAATCTATTGTCTTGCATGAAACCATTTGATATTCTTGATCCTCTTATGCCAACACCAGAGAGACCCATTCTACTTAGAGATTTAAAGAATTACCTGACCTTCCTTAAGGATTATGGTTATTCGGACATCCCTCTGCAATCAGGTTCTATTCTGGAGCCCGGGTCCGACAAATCTAACTTGTCGCGCCCCTCAACTGAAACCACCAGGCAACACACTATGGCAAAGCCCAGAACAAGCGCAAAACCAAACCTGACCCTTGAAGAAGTTCGTGAAGAGTTGGGAGACTGCACCCGCTGTAATTTGCATTCCACAAGAAAAACGATCGTGTTCGGATCAGGTAACCCCCACGCCGACCTCGTCTTCGTGGGTGAGGGACCAGGAGCGGATGAGGATGAGCAGGGGTTTCCTTTTGTTGGACGTGCAGGAAAAAAACTGACTGAGATCATCGAAAAAGGAATGAAGCTCAATCGGGAAAGGGACACTTATATCTGCAACATAGTGAAATGTCGCCCACCAGAGAATAGGGACCCGAAGGCAGATGAAGTTGCCGCCTGCAATCCATTCCTGATAAAGCAACTGCAAGCCATTCGCCCCAAAGCAATAGTCGCTTTAGGAAAACCATCGGCAAGCACCTTGTTAGGGCGCACCGTTCCCATTATGAAAGAGCGCGGCACATGGCATGAGTATGCTGGCATTCCCCTCATGCTCACATTGCACCCGGCATATCTGTTACGGGCCTACACACTCGAAAACCGGCGCAACGTTATGGATGATATGAATAAAGTTCTGGCCAAACTTAGAGAATAAATACAACCCAAAAATCTATCGCTAAACTGCAACAGAATATCGAAAGTGTCATCATCGGCAAAAACGTAAGTCTTATAAGTCTCCTGCTGGCTATCCGAATAGTTACACGGAGATTTGCATACGCACCCACTTGGATTTATCAGGCGAGATGGGTAAAGACATAGAGAGCAGGAATCACATTATCACCCTGAGCGCCGACAAAGTGATCGCGCTTCCCGGCGGACTCGGCACCTGGTCTGAAGTTGAATTGGCAATAGAATATAGAAAACCTCTCATCCTGCTTAGCCCTAATGGAGAATTGGATGCTTTTTCCAAACTGGCACCCCGCTGTTAAAACGGTAGAAGATGCAGTGGAGAAGATATAGATGGCTTCATTAAATATACGCTCAGCCTATCTGGGTGCAAAAGACCAAATGGAGCCATTGAAAGAGGAAGTCGATGGCATTATTGATATCCACAATCAACTGATTCTATCCTCCGCTCCAGCCATGGAAGCGTTCTGGGCTTTGAACATATGGCAGGACCCAATCGTTCTCGCAATAGACTCTATTAACGACGGAGCCAGGAAACTAAAAGCACTCCAACGCAACTGGTGCCTGTATTCTTATCAACTTCATCGACGCACGAAACTCATACAGGAAAAACTACCGCATGTTTCCGCAAAGCCTCTCATATTTCCCTGTTCGCCACCCTCTTCCCAACTTGGTTCATGGACCCTGCTTGACCAGAACCAGATACTGGCATCTGCCCAATGTTCCAGCCCGTACCTGAATGGTGAAGTTTTATTTAAGGAAGATAAGAAAGGTCCTCCAAGTAGAGCTTATTTGAAATTATATGAAGCGCTCACAAGAATGAGGCAATTTCCTCAGCCGGGAGAGTTCTGCATTGACGCAGGAGGGAGCCCAGGCGGATGGGCCTGGGCGATTCAAAAACTTGGCGCGAGAGTTCTATCCGTTGACAGGTCATCCCTTGATCCTAAAATTCAGGCCTTGCCAAATGTGGAATACCGTAAAGGAGACGCCTTCGCCCTGCAACCTTCCGATTTTGATCAAGTAGATTGGCTATTCAGCGATGTTATTTGTTATCCAGAAAAACTTTTTGACTGGGTATCAAGTTGGGTCGATTCAAGAAAATGCAAAAACTTCATCTGCACGATCAAATTTCAAGGCACCCCGGATTATGGATACGCTAAAAAGTTCTTAGAAATCGAAAGAAGTCAGGTGGCGCACCTATATCACAATAAGCATGAGCTCACCTGGATGCACACCGTAAAATAAAAGGTTTTGAGTATAGATCGTTTCTACTAAGTAAGGAGAGCTGTTAGCGGGCAACCTTTCTGCATTTTTGACGGACACAGCTAAGACGTTCTTTGAACAAATCTTTTTTGCATACCTTTTGCTTAGAACCCGTAGAATAGAACGTTGTTCCTTTGTATTAACTTTCCAGGTATTTTCGCATTACTTCCAACAAGCCTTGCGAAGTTTGATCCGGTCTTGCAAGCTTGCCTGCTCTACTATTTTTACAGGTCCGGGACGTTTTTTAACTTTTTCAGTAATCTTCTTCTCAACCTGAATGGAAGCTGTTTTCTCTGGAATCCCGAGAGTGATTCCCTTATTCCTGGCCTTTTTGTCAAACTGACTTAAAACTGCTTTCTCTTGGTTCCCAAGTGTTATTCCTTGAGGAAGGATGGCTCTCTACCCTTTTCGGCAAGTCATACAAAATAGTGAAGCTAACTCGTTACATCAATTACCTTTTTAGAATGCTTTGTGAAAAGTACTTAGCAGGAATTTGCACATCAAATTTTATAACATCAAACATGTAAGTTGTCCGGGTATTTTCCTTCAGAAGATCACGAAAAACCATTTCCCTGGGAAACAGGCGTTTGCCAACGGGTCTATATCCGGAAAACTCAATATCTTTGATCAACATGCCGCTTTTTGCGTAAAGCTTTTGGAGAAGGACAACCTTGCGCCCGGGATCAACCCATAGTTTTCGACTCTGGTAAGTCGTGGTTTTATCGTGAGCCGTCAACCGCAACACACCACAGAGCACCCCATTGAAATCTTCCATACCCTCAAGTTCAGCTTTATAAGTCCGACTCAGCTTTTTATCCTCCATCATGTCTTCATACGAAAGGTCACTCCCCATCATCGACTGCCTCAGCATATGACCCGCGATAAGTATTTTGCGGTCGGTACGCGGTGTGTACATCCACAACTTGGAGTTTATCTTCAGCATTTTTGTTCCTTTTTCGCGTGGTGGAGCTTCATAAAGACTATAGGAACGCTCTACCCCCTCCATCCAACTGACCATTTCCAACACTCGCTTCAGCCTTCCATTGTCGATGATGAGCCGACCCTCGATATACTTTGTGTTGGACCACATATTATCATCTACCGACTCCAATAGCTTTTGCGGGTCGATATCTGCCGAGCTAGCTGATGAAGCGATAAAAAATATAGCCAGGGACCAGACGATAAAGGATAATTTCCTTTTTTCAGGAAAAATAATTTTTATAAACGTTTTCATATAGAAGGCAGGCTACCGAAGGTGAGGCAATTAAGATAGTTAATTAAGGAATATAATATTTACCAGAAAACCGCTCAATGAGGTTCTGAGTCTGATTTTTCAGGAAGAGAGATTATAAAGGTTGCACCGTTCCCCGGCGAACTTTGAGCAGTAATGTAACCACCATGACGCTCAACTATTTTCTGACAAATGGCCAATCCTACCCCACTTCCTGCACAATGGTGGTGGTATACAAATTATATAGTTCACTGCTGTAATAACCGAAACCAAAGTTAATACAGTGAAAATTAGATATCGCTTTTGCTTTCCAACTTTTGACATTAGTCATGCCCTTAAACTTACTGTCTCAGGGTAATGCGGTTGCCCTAATAATATTGGATACCTGAACTTAAAAACAGAACCCGATATTTATACTGCCTTAGCGACAATACAGACACCTTATATTTATCCCGTCAAATGAATATTACTCATAAAAAATGTTTTTGCACGCCATATACAGCTACCTGTTATACAATGATCTTAAGTGATGGAAAAATTTAATCTAATCGCTTCAAGAATATCCCATTAATGACCTAATCGACCTTACAGTGTTTTTTAAAAAAATCACATATCCAACCTGGGGATTCATTGCACTGGCTATCATATTGGCGCTGGTCACGGATAATAATGTTGAAAAACAGCAAAGACATCTATGGAAACAGCAACTAGAGCAGGAGAGTCTTGAGAACACGCTAATCCTCGCTGGGCAGTTAGAGGTTATAGATCAGGAACTCATGGGAATTGTCTCCCTGTTTGAGGCATCGGAAACGGTGGATCGGTCTGGATTCAAAACCTATGTCACCCCACTTTTGCAAAAGCATGAATTTATACACTCCCTTCAATGGATACCACGGGTCCTGCATGAACATCGGCCTATCCTTGAATCGCTAGCCCGACGTGACGGTTTTCGTAATTTTCAGTTCAAAGTTCAGACTGAAAATTCTACTGTCATACCATCTCTTCCCAAGGAGCAATATTTTCCAATTTATTACATTGAACCTTCATCAGGCAACGAACCTGTTTTGGGATTTGATATCAGCACCCAGCCTCAATTATTGAACTATATGAATCAAGCTAGGGATTCAGGTAAGAGCATCGCTTCAAACACAAAAGTCTGGTTTCAGAATGACTCAAGAATGGCAACTCTAATATTCACACCCTTTTACGCGGAAAAAGGAACTCCAAAAACTATTGAGGAAAGAAAACGCCTGTTCAGGGGAACGGTTCTTGGTGTTTACAGAACACATGACATGATGGAGGAAATGATCCGTCCGTATCTTACTCAGGGACTATTTTTATCAGTATTTGATGAAATTGGAGAGGATCAGAAAAGATTAATATTTGGCGGCATTAAGGAAGACGCTCCAATTCAATACAACAGTCTACTAAACTTTTCAGGGCGACGCTGGCTACTGTTGTGGCAAGGTACCTCGGAATTCCAAAATGGCCCCAACCGCGCCTATGCAATTTGGCTTTCAGTATCTGTATTCAGCTTTCTGGTTTTTATCGCCATATTTTTCCAAATGATGGCTTCGCGAACCAGGGATGTAGAAAATGAAGTGAATTTACGAACCAATGAATTGACACTGGCAAATCAACAACTCAAATCTGAGGTGGAAGCACGACAATTGGCAGAAGAAAAACTCCATACTGCAAAAAATGAAGCAGAGACAGCCAATAAAGCTAAAAGTACTTTTCTGGCTAATATGAGCCATGAAATTCGCACACCTATGAACGCCATACTGGGTTACGCCCAAATTTTGCACCGTAATACTGATTTGAATGTACCCCAGCAAAAAAATATAAAAAATATTCTTGAAAGTGGCGATCACCTGCTTCACATAATAAACGACATCCTGGACATATCAAAAATCGAGGCGGGGAAAATGGAGTTGCAGACGGTTGACTTCAACCTCAACCAAACCATACGGACCATTGCCGCTATCGTAAAACCACGGTGCGAAGAGAAAAGTCTGAAATGGGCGCTTGAAGGTCCGGGCCCACAGGCTATACCCATCCATGGGGACGAATTTAAATTGAAACAGATATTAATCAACCTGTTAAGCAATGCCGTCAAGTTTACAGACTCTGGAAAAATCGAGCTAAAGTGGTCCATTGTCAAACATGATCATTATCTTTTCCAGATAATTGATTCTGGTCGTGGCATACCATTAGAGGACCGTAATAAAATTTTTGAACCCTTCCAGCAGATTGGTAGTGGCGCCAAACAGGAAGGAACAGGACTTGGCCTTGCTATCGTCAGAAAACAAATCGAATTAATGGGTGGAGTTCTAACATTACATTCCACTCCAGAAGACGGCTCAGAATTTAATGTAACCTTGCACCTTCCACCGGCAAAGGGAAGCATACCCACACAATCGCTCCTTGGGACCAATGTTTCACGACTTGCCAAAGGACAACAGGTCAAAGCCCTTGTGGCTGACGATAACCTTACCAATCGCAATGTTCTTTCTGGCATCCTGGAGGATGTTGGCGTTGAAACTATAACAGCGGACAACGGGCGCGATGCTATCAAAAAAATACATACCCATCAACCTGACATCGTCTTCATGGATATGCGGATGCCTATCATGGATGGTGTCGAGGCCATAAAACAAATTAGTAAAGAGTTTCCTGAAGGTAATATTAAAACTGTCGCTGTCTCTGCATCCGCTTTGGACAATGAACGTAAAGACTTTATCGCTGTAGGATGCAATGACTACATTTCCAAACCGGTCCAAATTGAGCGTGTCCTTGAATGCATGGCAAACCTGCTGAAAATTGAATATGAATACATAATCCCAGATCACGACAGGTCCGCAACCGAGACACCCATTGAATTGGCCGAATTAAAAATCCCGGAAGATCTTTTCTCGCGGATGATAGAAGCCGCACGCTTGCACAACATATCAGACCTGAAAGTTTGCTTGAACGAAACAGAAGAACTGGGAGAAAACGGACATGCTCTGTTACAGCACCTATACCCTCTGGTAACAAAATATGACATGGGGGGAATCCATAAGGCCTTAAACCAAATCAAACTTTCTGATCCCGAATAAATAGCCAAAGCTTATGAAAATATTAGTTGTTGACGACACACCCGCCAACATAGATATTCTTTTTCAAACTTTAGAACCTGAAGGGTGCACGCTGTCGGTTGCCACCAATGGCGAGGATGCACTCAAACTGGTTCCCGAAATTCAGCCCGACCTGATCCTATTGGATATCATGATGCCTGGGATTGACGGATTCGAAACCTGCCGCCGACTGAAAGCGAACTCATCGACCAGCAACATTCCTGTAGTTTTTCTAACCGCAAAAAATCAAACGGAAGACATTGTCAAAGGATTCGCACTTGGCGGTATTGATTACATAACGAAACCCTTTCGCCATCAGGAGGTGTGTGCGCGCATCCACAAGCATCTTGAACTGCATGAATTAAAAAATCAACTTGCAGAAAAAAATCAGTCTTTACTTGAATTAATCGACATGAAAAACAAGCTACTGGGAATGGCATCCCATGATTTGCGAAATCCACTCACATCCATTCAAGGTTATTCAGGTTTTCTTCTGAGCAAGGGAGGCGACTTGAACGAAGAGACCCGTACAGATTTCATAAAAATTATCAACACTGCCAGTGGTAATATGCTGACGCTGGTCAATGACCTACTCAATCTATCTGTCATAGAAAGCGGACAACTAACGTTAAATTTAATGACAGGCTCGCTATGCGACTTAATTAAAGAACGGATCCGTTTATACACACATCTTGCCGGTGAAAAAGGAATCGAATTAAAAGTGAACACGCAGGATATCCCCGATATGCGATTTGACGGCCCGCGTATTGGACAAGTGCTGGATAATTTTTTAACCAACGCGATAAAGTTTTCACCTGCCGGAAGTGTGATTGAAATATCTTCTGATACGCACAATGGACGCGCCCGGGTTTCCGTTAAAGATCAAGGCCCCGGAATAAAAAGTGAGGAGTTGGAAAAGTTGTTTCAGCCCTTTGAAAAACTCAGCTCCAAACCCACTGGCGGCGAGACAGGAACCGGATTAGGGCTGGCCATTGCAAAAAAAATGATCGAGCTTCACCATGGTGACTTAAAAGTTGAGTCATCACCGGGCCAGGGAGCGACATTCATTTTTGAACTTCCTCATAATCCGCCTACTTAAATACCATAAAAAAAAGGCATGACGTCTGACGACGCCATGCCCAACCCTGTCCTTGACCAGAGTCTTACTTCACCCATGTAGAACGAATATACTTCACCACATCCCAAATTTCCTTGTCCTTCAACGATTTCTTATGCCCAACCATGCCGGTTCCTGGCGAACCCTTCTTAATGATATAGAACATTTGTCCAGCTGAAACGTGGCTCATGGTATCAGAGCAGGCAAAGTTTCTTGGCGAAGGCTTGAGTGCCTTACCAAGTTTCCCTGTCCCGTCTCCGTTTTTACCATGACACACTTTGCATGCCATTGGTTTGGCCTTCTTCAAGTAAATTGATTTCCCATTTTCGCTATCCGCAGAGCCAGTTTTATCCATTTTCGCAATATTAGCTGGAGCCGCTTTGGTCTTTCTTGGTTGCGGACATTTTCCTCCTGCAAATGCTGAACTGGTGATCGTCGCGAGAAACATTAAGGTAATTATTGATATAAACCTCTTTTTCATCTTCTCATCCCCTCATTAATAAACTCAGGATTTTCCAAAAGCTTTAGTAAGTCAGCAAAAGTTTATTTTTTGGCTAATTCGTAATCACTTACTGATTCAGCGCCTGCTGACACAGTAACTTCCTGAGTCACCTGGCCCACATATGGATGCCATGCAGTGACTTTGTATTTACCTGCTGGAATGCCGTCAATTTTAAAAGTCCCATCAGCCCCGCTGATTGAGTAATACGGATTCCAGACAATTCGTGCATGAGCTTCCATATAGTTATGTTGGTCGCATTGCAGAAAGAAATGCTTGTCCTTTTTCATTTTTAGTCGCGCAAGATTTTTCGTCACTTCAGCAACATCCCCCTTACTTGGCAAAGGTTTGTTGAACAAAGTCTTGCGACTTGCGCCCACTACCGAGTAACCATGCGGGTTGTGCAAAATCTCAGTATCCTGATTAGTTATGGTAACAATCCCACCAGACTTTCTTTCCTCTTTAGTAGGCTTACGAATTGCGGCCACTTTCTGGTCGACATCACAATTCCTGAAGTCAAAATTTGCTTTTCCTGCATCACCCCATGCTTTCCCCGATTCAATATTTTCTATGAACACAACTGTATCTTTCAGTTTGCCATCTGTTACAGAAACCTTGACACGAGATCTAATTCCGCCTTCTTTGGTATCTGGGTGCTTCGCGCAGAATTCAACATTCTTTCCTTTATGGAGATCTTCCATGATGGCTTCTGGAGCGGCACCTTTAAAAATGATCTTTCCTGAAATTGAACCCCCATTGCTCACAGTACCTTCCATGTATTTGTAAGCAGCGAAGCTGGTGCTGGTAACTGCGAATATAAAAATCACACACAGTCCAAAAACTGTTTTTTTATAATTCATTTTGGACCTCCTCCAGGTTTTTATTTTTAAATTATTTCCAGCCTCCTTTTTTCTTTTTAAAATTCGCCCCGGGCCCGAACCGAAAGAGGAGGTAACTTTCGGCTCAGACGATAGTCGCGGGAGGGCAGGAAATCTAAGCGACAATTCCGGGACGAGTTTTCCTGATTTATTAATTCCATATTTTATCTTTCGAATCCAAACACATCCTGGTCGTAACCACTTTTTACTTTACCGTAAGCATTAAAATCACTTTTCCCCTGAGGGTTTGTTTTTAGATAATCAGGGAACAACTTCCAATGCCTATTAGTTAACATTTTGCTTGTCAGTACCTTTTTCAGTTTCCCTTTACCGTCCATAATTCGCACTTGGTAAAACATGGAATGCTCCTTATTCTCAACACATCCGGTTTCTGAAAATTTTCGCTCCCGATTTCAGCGCATCTACCAAGCTATTAAGCAATAGACATACCACGCGAATTATTTTCATGTGATTTCATTTAACAATTTGTATTTAAATAGTTTATTTTGCTTGGCTGAAAATGGTCAGGAAGGATGTGATCCCATAAGTGGGACTTTATGCCTGGGATATGAAACGCGGGCCTATATTGGACTGGTTATCTGCCAAAAAATAGTTGCTCAACATTCAGGATCAATTAAACTTGAAAACATGGTCGACAAAGGCACAAAGTTCATAGTCACTCTTCCAGAAAAGCAACCAGGCTTACAATCAGGGACAATCCTTCTCCATATTTTTTCTAATTAACGTTGATTCGATCACGGATGGACTGCCTGATTCGCATCAGCATCTTGAGACCACATTTAAAATCCATCCCAAACTTACCAACAAGTTCTCCAGCATTAGCATAATCATAAATTGGAAGTAGACAAAAGTTATCCTTAGCCCAGTTTTCTGCGAAATCTTTGTCATCAGGGTAGTTCATAGTCAGAAGTCCCTCTTTTTCATATAAATCATTGATAAATAGAATCTTTTTGACGAGCCCAGCTCCATATAATATGATTCTGAGAATCATTATCAATAAATATACAAAATAACCCTTTCCTTGTCAATATATTATTCAATTTTTTTGTCAGTTTTATGCGGATCTACACTGTTAGATGGGCCCAAGTTGAAACCTCAATGGCTACGGAGCAGTACACCGCCATTGGGGGCCTGAATCAGGTTATCTATTGACTTATTATTTTTTGGCTGATTTTTTGAGGCTGTATTTCTGAACCATTCTATAGAAACTGGAGCGGGTAAGGTTTAGTCTCTTTGCTGTTGCGGAGATATCTCCATTGCTGAGGTCGAGAGCTCTTTGCAATGTTTGTTTCACTGATTCTTCAAACGGAAGAATGGTCTCACCATTTTCTGCTATATGCGGGGATGATACTCTCTGTACTTGCTTCCCTCCCCCACTTTTCGCACTTTTCATATCATCCGGCAAACTCTGGGTATCAATACGACCTGATTCCGTGATTATCATCGCCCGATAAATTACATTCTCTAGTTGACGCACATTGCCGGGCCAATAATTATCAACCAACGCATCCATCGCATCCTGTGTAATGGATGTTATTTCTTTGTCAAATTCGTTTTTATATTTATCAATAAAGTGTCTTGCAAGACTGGGGATATCCTCTTTTCTTTCCCGCAAGGGAGGAATGGTGACAGGAAACACGGCGAGTCGGTAATATAAGTCTTCGCGAAAAGTTCCCTCTTCAATATTTTTAGTAAGATCCTTATTGGTTGCAGCAATCACACGGGTATGGGTGGTAATTTTTTTTCCATCTCCTACACGTTCGAAACTTTTTTCCTGAAGATAACGCAATAATTTTGCCTGGGTATTCAGCGCCATCTCGGCAACTTCGTCCAGGAAAAGTGTTCCTTCGTCTGCCAGTTCCAATCTTCCTTTACGAGTCTCTGTGGCTCCGGTGAATGCCCCTTTCCTGTGACCAAAGAGTTCGCTTTCCTGTAGATTTTCCGGGATAGCCCCGCAATTGATATCGACAAACAGGCCTTTTGAAAAGTGACTGCCCTCGTGAATCGCACGCGCCATTAGTTCTTTCCCCGTCCCGCTTTCGCCCAGTAGGAGTACCCCTGCATTGCTGGCTCCAACTTTCCGGATTTTCTCCAGCGTCTGAGTCAAAGCCGCGCTGTTGCCAATAATTCCGCTGATTCCCTGTACCTTGTTCAATTCATTTTGCAGGTAACGGACCTGTCCAACGAGAGTATTTTGCGCAAGTGCTTTATCCAGAATTGTAAAAAGGCGGGTTTCGTCAAAAGGTTTGACGATGTAGTCGAAGGCGCCAAGTTTCATGGCCTCGACGATGGATCCTGCATCATCAATACTCGTTGCCATGATGACCGGCAGGTCTTTTTGGGTAGCCTTGATAGCTTCCAGTGTAGCCATGCCATCCATTTCCGGCATGACTCTATCAAGGAAAATTGCGGAGGGGTTTTCATCGAGGCGATCTAGGCATTGCTTTCCACCTTCCAGAGCCACCACTTCGTGGCCCCGGTCTTCAAACAATACCTTGAGTAACCCTCTCACTTGAGGATCGTCGTCGACTGCAAAAATTAATGCCATTTAACAGGACAAAAAATGCCATTTTTCGGGTCAGTAAAACTGTCAGCTTCGTGCTTCTTAATACGGTGACACGGAAATTATTTTAAACTGGGCATCCTGCGCCAGTTGACGGCATTGTTTTTCTGAACCATCACATCGCATAAAGCATCCGGCCCAGTAATCGCAATCAACATTAACCCACCAACGACTACTCAAACGTCTTTCTTCCACCACCGCGGTGTCATCAACAACCTCATAAACAATATCTGAAACCATTGACCCTGGTACCTTCTCTGCTTTCGGATACAGACAGCCCGAACTTGCCAAAAGAACGACCAAAATGGCAATTAATAAAAACATGTCCGTGATTACCGGAGTTTTTACTTTCATAGCTGGAATCCCCTTTAAATATTTTTGATCCTATGATATGCCAAGTCACTACTCTATATTGTTAAGGTTAAAGAAACCCGACTGTTTTCGCAATACCTATCTTGCTCTAAACTATAACTTTCCCGGCAAACCGCAATTGATATCTAGAGATTTTTCTTCAACCCTTCAAAAGCCTGTCGGCGGTGAGAAATCGCATTTTTCTCGCTGGAACTCATTTCAGCATAGGTCCGGTCGTGTCCATCGGGAATAAATATAACGTCCCACCCAAAGCCATTTTCACCGCGAGTACTCTCTGCAATTGTGCCCTTCACTTCTCCCATGCCCATACGCATTTCTCGCCCGTCAAAAACCGCTGTCATACAGATGGCAAATGCCTCGCGATTTTCGAATCCTTCCAGCATTTTTAACAAACCATCACAACCGACACTGCACTCGAACCATTTAATCAAAGCCCCAGGGAGTCCGTTCCACGCCGTAAAGATAAGGCCTGAATCTTCTACCAATACGGGACACTTCAACTCTCCATAGGCTTGTTGAGCTTTGTGCAGGATAATTTCGCTGACATCGTAGGTCTGTTTTTCATAGACCATCACCGCCGAAGCTTGTTCCAACGGATATCCCAGGATCTCAGAAGCTTCCCGTACTTTATCCTCATTGCTGGTGACAAATTTTAACTGGCTCCATCGTCCTTCATTGCCCATATGAATTCTTCACTCCAAGTGGATGGTTTCTGACCTGTCCTACCTCTATTTTTCTCTCTCGCTTGCCTGAAACATAGACCTGTGCTATAAATCTTAACCTTTTCATTCCCTCAAAAATTTCGGATCTACACAACCAACCGTCTTCATGAGTTCATTTCACATAAAACCTATCCTACTTATACTCGTTCTTTTGCTTTCCATGACGGGATGCGGCGCACCAGTGTTTGAAAACAATTCTGATGTTATGGCGCGTCAGGCCATGTTTGACCTGATGAAGGCTCAGGAAGCCTACCGTGCCGAGCATGGCAAATACACCACTGAATTGGGCCAGCTTAAAAAATATGATCTAGAATACCATACAGGTATTGTATATCTTGAAATCCCGTCGGCTGGCAAATCTGAATATCGCGCCATTTCCCTACCTAGTGAATCGTCGACTGCCCGTGTTTTCGTCTACGATACAGGTAAAGGCGGATTTTATGAAGCGGATGAGGTGGAGGTTGCCAATTATGTTCTTGGAGCCCTCAATTTTATTCGAGGCGAAAAGGAAAAACAAAGGACCAATATTCTGTTTGCGGCTATCCTCCTGGGTACCCTTGCTATCATGGGTCTTCGCTTCGCTTTTAATTATAATGGAAAGGAAAATAACGGCGTTTTGACTTCCTACTTTTTCAGCCTGTTGCCTTTAGGGTGGGCCGTCGCGGCTCTCAACCATCTGAACAATGACATCGTTTTCAGCCAAAAAATTATGACATTTTCAATAGCGGCCATTATAGCCTCTATTGTCTGCCTTTTTCTTACCTCTCTGTGGATGAGAAACAAGAAACTGCTGACTATCCCGGCTCCAGTTCTAGGGCTTGCGGGCTGTACCCTGTTCATCTCCATCGTCAGCGCCGGGGTGGTTATCTACACCCTGTATAAATATTACCCTTTATGAACTGGCCTTCAAGTCAATCGGATTTTTACGATGTGGTTGGTGCGTAACGCCTCCTCGGTGTTGGCTTTTGCCTTCAATATAAAAGTTTGTCCATCGGTTGTGTTGCGGGGAAGAGTAAATTTTATGACACCCTGTGCTGCCTTCAAGGTATTCATCTTCCCTGTGCCGCCGTTCGCCACTGTTCCAGAATCGATTTTGATTTCTTTTTCGACATCCAAAAGAAACACTTTTTTCTCCCACAGTCCAATGGAGTCGATCAACTGATTCTCTAAGTCGACCGCCAACTCCTTTTCCACGCGTCTTTGCAGGATAGTTCTAAGAAAGCTTTGCTGACTCTCCGATCCCTCTATATCCGGATGATGATCGGGATGAAACTTGAGTGCCAGGCCGCGATAGGATTTTTTGGTTTCTTCCCACTTCACACCGGGTGAAACATGCAATATCCGGTAGCACTCTGGTAATTTCATGACACTGGAGCAACTCATAATTCGCTTTCCCTTTAAATATCAATATGTTATCTAACCATTGCGATTCAGCATGTATCTAGACCCCAAAAATCAGGCGACAAACAAAACAAAGGTATAGCCTTTTTATCGCACATAAATTATATTAGACGGGGCACGCGCCTTCGGGTGAACTTTCCCCATCTACCAATTCAGCCAATCGCCGTGGGGGCAATAACGGCACACTTTATTTTTATCTGCTGTGATCTGCAATAGCAGTCATTTTTTTATTGGAAACATCTGAAAGTACTACTCTTTTTCCTACATAAATGAAACAACTTAATTTAATAGGGCTCTCCCACGCCCGTCTTCAGGCGTTTCTGCTTGACCATGGGATTAAACCCTATCGGGCGCACCAGATATTCATTTGGATCTACCATTACAAGGCTTACGATTTTGACAGCATGACCAATCTGTCTAAAGCGTTGCGTGCCATGTTGAAGGAACATTTCCATATCTCTCTTCCACGGATTCAAACCAAAACCACTTCTCAGGACGGTTCGATAAAGTACCTGTTCGAGTTGGAAGACGGGTTAACTATCGAAAGTGTGTGGATGCCATCGGATGAGCGCAAAACTTTATGCGTCTCGACCCAGGTGGGATGCCGGTTGGCCTGTGCATTTTGCATGACGGGAACCATGGGCCTGAAACGAAATCTAACTAGCAGTGAAATTCTCGGACAGCAAATTGCGGTCAATAAAGATTTGAATGAAGATAACCAGATAACAAATATTGTACTCATGGGAATGGGCGAACCCCTGGATAATTACGACGCTACTGTCGATGCGGTTCGACTGATGATCCTGCCCGAAGCCTTGAAATTATCCTCGCGCAAAGTCACCCTATCCACTGCCGGGCAGGTGGACCTTATCAAAAAGTTTCAGGAAGAAGACCTCCCTGTTAACCTTGCAATATCACTCAACGCGACAGATGATATAACGCGAGGGGATATCATGCCCATCAACAAAAAATACCCGATAGAAGTTTTAATGGAGTGCCTGCGAAATTATCCCCTTAAGCCGTCACGCCGGTTGACCTTCGAATACGTTATGCTTGGCGGTATCAATGACCGTGATGATGATGCAAAGCGACTGGCAAAGCTTCTGCATGGCATCCCGAGCAAGGTCAACCTGATTCCGTTTAACAAGTTCGCGCCCTCTGAATTTAAGCCACCGACCGAAGAGCGGGTCCACTCATTTCAACAGTATCTTCTGGCAAAAAACTACACTGTTTTTATCCGACGAAACCGCGCAACAGATATCCTTGGAGCCTGTGGGCAACTGGCGGCTCAACCTTTATCACCCACACCGGCATGATCGGGAATACCAATTGATAAATATTAAACAAATATGACAGAACTAACAAATTCCCGGAAACCGGAAATTTCCATTGTTATCCCCGTATATAACGAGAGAGAAAACATGGTCCTGCTTGATGAAGAAATCACCAGGCACATGCAACCGCTTAACAAAGATTACGAAGTGGTTCTGGTCGATGACGGGAGCACAGATGGAAGCCCTGAGCTCATACGCACCCTGCAAAAAGATAACCCCCATCTGCGTCTTATCCGCTTCGGACACAATCATGGGCAGACAGCGGCATTCTCTGCCGGATTCAGCAAGGCACGTGGCGATATCATTGTCACCATGGATGCCGACCTGCAGAACAGTCCAGCCGACATTCACCTGCTACTTGATGCGGTTAAAGATTATGATGTCGTGTGCGGTTGGCGGCATAAACGAAACGATCCGTGGATCAGAAAAGTTTCCTCGAAAATCGCAAACGCAGTGCGCAATTCATTGAGCGAGGAAACGATCGCGGACACGGGATGCTCACTCAAGGCCTTCCGCCGGGAGTGCTTCAAAAACATTAAATTATATAACGGCCTGCATCGGTTTTTCCCGACCTTGATGAAAATGGAAGGTTTCACCGTCACTCAAGTTAAGGTTGGGCATTACCCCCGCATTCACGGGCACTCAAAATACAACATCCGTAACCGCCTGTTTGCTTCATTTAAGGATCTTCTTGCAATCCGGTGGATGAAAAAAAGAAAGATAAATTACGACATCGTTGAGGAGGATTAATTAGTGAGCACAACCCATTGGCTGATTATCGGTTTTGTTGGGCAAGCCGCCTTCGGGGCACGGTTTATAATTCAGTGGATCGTTTCCGAAAAAAAGGGCGAAAGCACGATTCCGCTTGCGTTTTGGTATTGCAGTATTGCAGGAAGCGTTATTCTTTTGACCTACGCGATCCATAAACAGGATCCGGTATTTATTGTTGGCCAAAGCCTTGGCTCCATCATCTATGTCCGAAATCTTATTCTTATTGATCGTAAAAAGAATTCACTTGCCGGGACAAACTTAGAAAATGACTAGCTGGAAAATTCGACTTTCAGGAATAGCACTTATGATGGTGGGCGGATTTCTATTCGTTTGGGCCGTGCGCGACATAAGCTCCGAGTGGCCGCAAATTTTTATCGGGCTTCTCTCCGTATTCAGTACAGCAATGGGATTCGGCCTGCTGATAATGCCGCTGGACGGCGAGCTGAATGTTGAATTAAAAACCGGACCAACTACGAAAAAGTCTAATGACAATCCACCTGCTGTCTGATGACAATCCACTGTTGTCTGATGACAATCCAC
>FUWD012833183.1_pt1 | contig 17403 bp, 18 predicted proteins | sample 1063281 | NCBI WGS metagenome assembly FUWD01 (sample SAMEA79048168, study PRJEB19326) | metagenome | biome: marine | reverse complement strand
AATAGATGAAACAGAATGGACTAACATCAATACACCGCAGGGACTCAACGATGCGTTTGTTTACGATCAGGAGTTTTCTAAGGATAGTATATGGATTGCCACATGGAGTGGCGCCAACCGGGTGAGCGCTGACCCACTGTCCCGCGATTCGTGGGAGAGCTTTACGGTTGAAAATACCGACGGCGGGCTGATCGACAACTGGGTCTATGCCATTGAGATTGGCCCGGATAATAATATCTGGTTTGGTACAGAAGCCGGACTCTCTCTTTTTAATGGAAAGGAATGGCAGAACTGGGACCACAAAAGCGGCCTCGGCGCAGACCATGAAATCGTTAGGAAAGATAATCAATGGGCCACAGACACATTCAAAGGTGCGCATCATAATCACCAGGCTCCCGACCTGCCGAATACGGAATCCGCCGACTTCCGCCCCAACTACATTGTCTCAATGCTTCTGGACCGGGCCAATCGGCTGTGGATAGGAACCTGGGGAGGAGGTCTCAGCTTGTTTGATCCTAAAAAAAAGGTTTTCCGAAATTTCACAGTTCAGGATGGCCTTCCAGGAAACTACATTCTCGCCCTCAAGGAAGGTCCCGATGGCAACTTGTGGATTGGATCAAACAAAGGACTCACCCGTTTTGACGGCTCCCACTTTCTCAACCTGTCAAAAACCAATGGGCTGATAGGCGATTTCGTTTTCAGCATCGAATTTGACCGCGATAATTTCCTGTGGGTTGGCGGACACCACGGCATGACCCAACTGAAAGTCGACCCGCTGTCCGGCAACCTGTTCCGTCTGGAATAGTTCATGATCAATCATCATCGTCTTCGTCGTCATCATCATCTTCATCGTCTAACATTGCTTCATCGACTTCTTTTTGTTCAGCGGCATCCATCAATTCCTTGATCTGCTCATAACCACTTGCCAGACGCTGTATGTTAATTAAAATATTGATGAGATCCGCGTCCTTGCATTCCCTTATTCCCGCTACAAGAGCGCCCCGCTCATCGTCTTCGTACTTCTCGTCCCACTCATCAAAGGTGGCGAGAATCTTGTCTTTGCAGTGAATCAAATCATAAAAAAAACTTTCAACTTCAATCGTGGCCATGGCTATCCCTGAATAATAAAATCCTGCGTAAATATTCGACCTCATAAGATGCTCGTAAAAATAACACAATTTTACGGTAGTCAGAAAGAAGAAAAGACACATAACGCTTTCCCTAATGTTTACAGGGAACATCTCCAATGACCTGTCTCATTTTCCCATTTTAAATATGGCTCATCATGGCTATAATTACCGCGACATACTTATACCTATATACCTAAAGGGTATTCATGGATGACCTGACATACAGAGGAGTGGCCTTTGCCGGTTTTTTTATGATCTCCCTGATCGCATGGGCAACAGGAAACCGGACCCCAGTAAATAGAAAAACTATTGGCGGAAGCATACTTCTCGCCTGGATCATTGGTGTGCTGACATTCTGGTTGCCTTGGACCCGAAGCGCACTTGAATGGACCAATAATATTCTGATAACAACACTACAGGCTTCGCAAAAAGGTGTGATCTTTTTATTTGGCCCCCTCGCGATAGGCCCGGGCCAAACTTTAGCCGATGGAACCGCCTCGGTCGGGTTTGTTTTGGCTATGCAGGTTCTACCTTCTGTAATTTTTTTCTCTGCTGTCGTCAGCGTTTTGTATTACCTGGGAATCATGCAAGCTTGTGTTAATGGATTCGCCAGAGTTTTTCACAAGTTGATGGTCCTTTCCGGTGCAGAATCTCTGTCGGCATCGGCCAACATATTCGTTGGCATAGAATCGGGTCTGGCCATTCGCCCTTATCTTGATCGAATGTCAAACTCGGAACTGCTGACCATGATCACCTGCATGATGGCAACTGTCGCCAGCACTGTAATGGCGGTTTATGTAATCGCCTTGCAGGAGGTCTTCCCGCAAATCGCCGGGCACTTGATATCCGCTTCCATAATTTCCATCCCCTGCGCAGTACTGATCAGCAAACTTTCTCTACCTGAAACAGAAGTTCCGGAAACACTGGGAACAATCCCAGTGGAAGAAAATTCTAAAAAACCATCCAACCTGATGGTCGCGTTGACAGATGGTGGAGCGCAGGGTGTGAAACTCGCTGTCGGGATAGCCACTTTGCTCATTGTGATTTTAGGAATGGAATCCGTTTTCGACCTGGCATTAAATCAATTGCCGAGCATCGCGGGAGAATCTATTTCTATTACCCGAATTTTAGGCTGGCTCACCTGGCCCTTTGTCATCCTGATTGGCTTAAAACCGGATGAATGGCAGATCGGCGCTCAGATTTTAGGATCACGCTTTATCGAAACAGAAGTGACCGCCTATTTCCAACTGGCCGCCCTTCAGGCCGCCCCTACTCCTGCTTTTTCTTTAAGGTCACTCACCGTTCTCACTTACGCACTTTGCGGTTTTGTTCATATTGCCAGTTTAGGAATTTTTGTCGGCGGGCTGGCCGCTCTTGTTCCTTCACGGGCCAAAGAATTATCTATGCTTGGGCTACGCGGACTGTGGACCGCTTTCATGGCCACACTGCTCACAAGTTGTATCGCCGGAGTATTTGCTCAGTCTTGATGTCAGACTCATTATAATTTTTATTTTCTCAACAGAGAAACCTGATATCATATCTGAAAAAATATTGCAGACCATTTCCTGGGAACACGCGGAACACATGACAGAGCAAGAACGGTTTATAGACAATGGCGATGGCACCATCACCGACACTCGATACAATATGATGTGGCTGAAACAGGACAGTTATCAGGCCAAAGGGAAATGGTGCACATGGAAGGGTGCCAATAAGTTTACGCAAAAACTCAATGATGAAAAATTCGCCGGATTCGATGATTGGCGGCTCCCAAAAAAAACCGAGGCACGCAACCTCTATGAGCATGAAAGTAAAAACACTGACTTCAACGGAGACATCGTCCATATCGACCTGAAGTTTCCGGAAGGATGCGGTTTTACCTACTGGTGCGAAGAAGAAAGCGGCATCAACGCGATGGCTTACAATTTTTACAGTGACCGCGCTTATCTGGTGCGAAGAAAAACCAAAGATGAAAGTTTTATGTCCTGCCGTCCCGTTCGCTCTTCCGGGCCTGAGGTAAAAAAATTCGGCAGGGTTTCTGATACGGGAAGGTCCCGGAGGGAATGACACTAAAAACTTTCCCCCTCTATAACTTCACGGGGCTTTTTTCAATACTCCCGAATTTTCATTCTAATTGTTCATGACTCTATACCGGGCCACTTCGGCTGAAATCAATCTGGAAGCGTTTCGACACAACTTGCGAACTGTCAAAACCCTCGCAGGCCCAGCCGCGACCATGGCAGTCGTCAAAGCGGATGCCTATGGGCATGGCGCGATACAATGCGCTCGTGCGGCTATAGAAGAGGGAGTGGACTATCTGGGTGTCGGTATCATTCAGGAAGGAATCGAGTTGCGTGAAAATGGCATCACCTCCCCTATTCTTGTTCTGGGCGGTATTTTCCCCAATGAGGTTGTAAACCTTATTAAACACAATCTTTCCACCAGTCTGTCAACATCGACTCTGGCGCAGGCTATTTCGCATGAAGCGGAACGCGCTGAAAAAAAAGTTAGTATTCATATCAAAGTGGATACGGGCATGGGACGACTGGGAACACAGCCTGAAGATTTCGCGGGCCTGCTTGATAATGTCTTGAAACATAAAAATCTCATGGTCGAAGGAATCTTCACACATCTCGCCTGTGCCGATGAGGAAGACCCGGAAGTCACGCGCCGTCAGCTTACATGTTTCTCCAAAGTGCTGGAAAAGTTGCAGGCGCAAAATCTTTCCAGAACACTTAATCCCAACGGCCCCATACTGATCCACAGCGCCAACACGGCAGGACTTTTCCGTTTTCCCGAAAGCAGGTTCAACATGGTACGACCCGGCATCAGTTTGTTCGGCTCACTGCCTTCACCTGTTCTCAGCCCGATACTCAATAAACTGGTCAATGAAAATGGACTTGCCAGACTCCGCCCCGTCATGTGCTGGAAGACAAAAGTCATTCAGATCCAGTCATTGCCCAAGGGAGCATCAGTGAGTTATGGCGGACGCTACACAACCTCGCAAGACAGCCTTATCGCGACACTTCCCGTGGGTTATGCCGATGGATTAAATCGTTGCCTGTCTAACAATATGGAAATGCTGATAAAAGGAAAGCGGGTCCGGCAAATAGGAACAATCTGCATGGACATGTGCCTGATAGACGTAACAGAAATTCCAGATGTCGCCATGGGAGAAGAAGTCGTTATATTCGGCAATCAAGGCGAGGCACAAATCTCCGTCGAAGAGTTGGCCAAGCGAGCCGAAACAATCCCCTACGAAATCCTTTGCGGAGTCGGCAAACGAGTCCCTCGAATCCACCTTCCCTGACACCTACAGGCAGGGTTTATTCGACAATTTTTAAATCCGCCAGCGACTTTAAACCTTTCCCCTGACAATATTCTCGCAGACCATGGATCACTTTTATGGTAATGGAAGGGTCTATAAAGTTGGCTGTGCCAATTTGTATCGCGCTCGCGCCGGCGATGAGAAACTCAAGCGCATCTTCCACTGAGGCAATTCCACCTATACCTATGACGGGAATTTTTACCGCACGAACCGTCTTATAAACCATGGCGAGCGCCATGGGTTTAATCGCGGGACCTGACAAACCGCCTGTGGTGTTGGCAAGCCATGGCTTTCCTGACTCAACATCAATCTTCATACCCACATGAGTATTGACAAGCGACAGAGCATCCGCTCCTGCCTCTTCAGCGGACAGAGCCATTTCGGTGATATCGGTGACATTGGGTGAAAGTTTAACAATCAAAAATTTATCCGTCACCGCGCGAACTGCCCCCACTATACGGTGAAGAACTTCCGGGTCGGAACTGAACTGAGTTCCTCCTTCTTCCACATTGGGACAGGAAACGTTCATTTCAAGAGCATCAATCCTCTTCACATGCGACAACGCATTCGCCATCTCAACGTATTCAGTAACGGTGTCGCCAAAAAAATTAACGATTAAACGCGACTGATATTTTTCAAGGGAGGGTACTTTCTCATTTAAAAAATTTTTCAGACCAATATTCTCCAGTCCGACTGCATTTAACATTCCGGAAGCAGTCTCAACCATTCTAGGAGCCGGATTCCCCACCCGAGGTTTCAGGGAAAGACCTTTGGTGCAGAATCCGCCCAACAGATTCAAATCGACAAATGGAGCAAATTCCAGCCCGTAGCCAAAAGTTCCCGAAGCAGCGATCACCGGATTCTCCAATTCTAAAGAACCTAGCTTCACCGATAAGTCTATTTTTGTATTTTCATCCATGTGCATTCAGGAGGCATTATTTTGGCCGAAATATCAAAAAACCATTGAAAAACAAAGAGAAATCGTTCACTATATTGAGCAGGTCAGGTTTCGGCAGTTTTTAGAATTAAGAAAAACCCGGAGAATCGTGCTAACCAGATCAATGATAATTAAGCCCTGACTAGGAATATCCTAACATTCAACGTTGCGGATGTCCTGCTAAAAACAGGTCACATCGGACTTCAATATCCTCAACTTTTTTAATTAAAGAATCGACTCATGATCGAAACCCAAGAAGACAAGCCCTGTGAAGAAATAGACTCCTCGACTAAAGCCATTGATGAAGAGTGGAAAAAATACAATAAGCGTCTGGATGACCTTATTGACGATGTTGAAATCGAAGCCGAAATGGAAGCGGAAAAAACCATTCGATCCAAAAACTCAAGGCTGGTCACAATCTCTTTCATAGGTCTCGCTCTTATTGCTTTAATATTTGTTCAAATTCAACATCGTTCCAATTCCCCTGAACCCATTACTTCAGAAAAGGCTCTGATTGAAGAAGCGTCTTTGCATCCACAAGATGCACCGAGTACAGCGCCAGCCATTCCGCCGACGGACCAACTGGCCCCGGCAAAACCTGCTCCAATGGTAAAAACTGTCAAAGCACCCACAAAACCTGAAAATTCGGCGCCAAGGAAAACAGGAAGTTTGGCATCCAAAAAAGCTGAAACCGTGAAAGCGACCAGATCAGTTCCTAAAAAGCCGATAACGAGCACTGCAAACGAAGAACACTACGTTCAACTGGGCGCATTCTCCATTAAGGAAAATGCTGAAAAATTCTCCAAAAAAGTCAAATCCAAAGGATTCAACACAACGATTTCGGTTCGTGAAGCAAAATCAACTCGACATCAAGTGTTCATGGGGAATTTTGATAGCAAGATCAAAGCCGAACCCAAGTTGGCCGAGCTTAAAGTTTCAGGATTCAATCCATCCATCAAGAAAACCAATGACGCCTACACCCTGGAATTGGGGCTCTTCAGAAAAGATGCGAGTTCTACCTCTCTTGTTAAAAAACTTCGAGGCCGTGGATTCCAGCCAGCCACGAAAAGAGTTTCGGTTGACGGCAAGACCTATATCGTCCGCGTAGATGGGTTGGTCACCAAAAAGGATGCCCGGCAAACCCGGCAAAAACTTGCTGACCTTGGGTTTAAAAATAGCTTTATCCGATAACCGCTAACGAAGAGACCTATCTTGAAACCCTCTCAGACGGGTGCCTTTATTCACCTCCCTGTTGATTTTTGACTCTGATTTCTCCAACATTCAACGTGGGAACCTTTGAAAAATCTAATCGAGGTTCCCTATTCTCTGTAAGTTTTATCCCCCCCCCCCCAGTACGACCAAACCAATGCCAGGGTTGTTCTTTAATGAAATATTTTTCCGACTTGTTTTTAGGGAGAATTTTTTAGAGAATACCCAGAACAGTTCAAAACAAGTTTTGTTCCTGTTTGCTGGTCAGATTAAAAAATCGACAACTGACTTCTTCACCTTGGAAAACCTATATTGTTCACGTTTGACTGCAAGGAGTATATTATGAAATTAAAGATTCAAACTGCATCCGCCATCTTATTTGTCCTTCTACTTATGATTCCAGTATCAGGCTTCGCACACGATAGTGGACATGAGACCAAAGGCGGTCACGGTTCATCGGAAAGATATGAAGAGGGTAGCGGCATGAAAATACATTCAGAAAAACACGGCGAATACACAGAACACGGCGAATACACAGAACATGGCGAATACGAAAAACACGGGAAATCTTCCAAATACAAGGAAGAAGGAAGCGGCATGAAAATGCACTCTGAAAAATCCGCCAAGCACAAGGAAGAAGGAAGCGGATCGCGCTAATTGAATAACCTGCGGTCACCTGAAATTAAATTTCCCCAACTGTAATCTATAAGGCACTCCACCGGAGTGCCTTATTTTATTTTTTGAATGGCACACCGATCGGTTCTAATGTAATATTGAGCGCGATCCAAACTCCCGGATCTTCCCGCAGACCTTACTATTTTCGCATTCATGCTACTAGACACAGGACTCATCCTCATCGGCTTGATTTTGCTCTTTTACGGAGGCAATTTTCTTATTACTGGAAGCTCCCGCCTGGCCAGACGTTTTAACATCAGTCCATTTATAATTGGAGCCACGGTGATCGGGTTTGGCACTTCGGCCCCGGAGTTGGCAGTATCTGTCCTGGCATCACTTCATGGTTCAGGGGAGTTGGCCCTGGGGAATGTCATTGGTAGTAACATCGCCAACGTGGGGCTGGTTCTCGGTCTCACGGCCATGCTGATTCCTATTACGATTGAGGGGCGGAGATTGAGGGAAGAGGCTCCTCCTCTTATTATCGCCTCGTTTCTGATCACCGCTCTGGCATGGGATAATCATTTGAACCGGACCGAAGGTGGTATTATGCTGGTTCTACTCCTCGCCTATCTTTGGAAGGCCTTTGGCAAAAAGGATAGTTCGGATATTGAGTTGGAGGAAGATGGTCACTTCCTGGAAAACAAAGGACCGGCAGTGCAATCGTGCCTGGTGATTATCGGGCTGGTGATGCTTGTGTTAGGAGCAGACTGGATGGTTGACGGGGCAACGGGTATCGCTCGCGAAGTGGGTATCAGCGAGTGGTTTATCGGGGTGAGTATTGTTGCCGTGGGAACAAGTCTTCCTGAAATAGTTTCTTCAATAATTGCCGCCAGACGAGGACATGGAGAAATGGCTATCGGCAATGTATTTGGCAGTAATATATTCAACATTCTTCTAGTCATGGGTGCCGCATCATCGATCAAACCTCTAATCATCAAAGTAAATATTCATCCTGACCTCATTTACACGACCACCCTCACTTGTTTACTCATCTTATTAATCCGGCTAGGGCATGATATAAGCAAACGGAACGGACTTTTCCTTATTATGTGCTATGGAATTTATATTGGTTTGAAGGGAAGCGGAATATTATGATTTTGCTTTATCAGTCGAGACCGTGGGCGCCAGGTTTTTGGGAACCACATTCTTAAATTTCCAAAGTTGTTTCTTGTAGTATGCATCCTCAGGCTTGAGTTTGATAGCGGCTCGAATATTAGCCACTGCCTCATCTGTTTTCCCTTGAACATAATACAACTCAGAGAGAGTATCCAGGTAGCTAGGTCTGTTTGGGTTAGCTTTGAGAATCTTTTCCATGATCTCCATTCCACGAACAAGCTTCACCCCTTTTTTAGCATAAAGCCAGGCGAGGCGATTCAATATTCTGGGATCATTGGGACTAAGGCTCTGGGCCTTTTCGCAGTAGCCTATGGCAACGGTATAATAACCTTTCTTCCTGTAAACGTTACATGTAGAAAAAACAGCCTTCGTACTTTCCGGTTTTAGCTTGACCGCTTTCAGGACATTTTTAAGGGCCGTGTCATATTTTTTACTTTCGACTAGTGCATCTGTTAAAGCCAGTAGATAGTTGATATTTTCACTTTTCATTTTAACTGCCTGACTCAGACTGGCTTCCGCTTCTTCAAGCGCACCCTCTTTCAATAGCGCACGGCCAAGCTCGTAATAAGTAGGTGAATGGTCTTTGCGAAGGGAAAGAGCTTTTTCCAAAACCGGGCGGGCGTTTTTATATTGATTACTGGCGACCAACAGTCTCCCCAGTTGATATTGACTTTCGGCATCACCAGAATTTAACCGAACAGCCTTACCATACGCTACCAGAGCGCTATCTAGATTTTTCTTGTCATGATAAATCTTACCCAACCGAGCCTGAACCTGTGCGTTTTTAGGCTCTAAAGAAGCGGCAACTTTGTATGACTCCAGAGACTGGTCCAGCATTCCTTTCTCGAGGTACCAGTCGGCCAGCTTGATTCGAGCTTGAAAGTCCTGCGGCAACAGCTCTACCGCCTTTTTCAGGTGAGGAACCGCCTCATCGCCTTTATTCAATTGAAGAAGTAATTTTCCCAGGGTCAAGTGAAGGGAAGGATTATTATTATCCTGCTTCAAAACCAATGTGATTTCCTGTACGGCTTCATCTACCCTCCCCGCTTTGACCAGGAGTTGACCTAAAGCCCGACGTGCTTGATAAAACTCACTTTTCAATTCGGTGGCCTTGCGATAACTGCCTATCGCTTCACTTTGAGCACCTTTTTCTTCCATAAATACACCAAAAAGGTAATAGGCATTAGCGTTATCCGGGCCTGTTTCGATGGCTAAGCGAAATGAACTCTCGGCCTCCTTTAATTGACCTTGCGCATGATAAGCGCCCGCCAGCTTAACCCTGTAATCTACGTTGGAAGGCTTCAACTCTATCGAACGCTTAAATTGGGAAACCGCCTCGTTATATCTCTTCTTCTGGAGAAAAACTTCCCCTAACCCTGCGTACACCCGCGGATCATTACGAGTTTTCTCCAATGCCTTTTTAAATTGTGCCTCAGCATCGCCAAAACGATTTTCCTGTAACAGGCTATATCCTGCTTCAACCTGCGCTTCCAAATCTGTTTCTGAATATTTGGGAATCACAAAAACTCCCATCAGAATAAGTCCTGCAAACCCAAACATGGATGCCTTTTTCAACCAGGAACCAGAACCTTTAGATTGATCAGTTTTGCCAGGTTTAGTTTTTGGTTTGGGTGCTGATTTTTTTGTCGTCCCGGCAGGTTCTTCCACCTTGACTTCGGGTGGAGCATCAATCATTTTACAGCGACCATCAAAATTGGAACCTTCGTCTATCACCAGATGGTATGTCGTAATGTCGCCGGTCAGCTTACTATCTTTCATCAAGGCCACCTTGTTTTCAGTAAAAATATTACCCGTGACCTCTCCCATATTGGTGAAATTGTGCGAACGAATATCCCCCTGAACATGACCCGATTGACCCACAATAAAATGATCGCTGGAATAAACCTGTCCCTCAATATCTGCGTCAAAATGGACACTGCCTCTGACCCAAAGGGTACCTGTTAGTTTTATTCCTTTTTCAAAATACGAATCCATCGGAAACGCTCCTTCATCGGCCAATCTGTCAAATAGATAGTAACCCCCATTCTATCAGGGATATCGGGTGTATTCAAGGTCCCATAAAATTCATTATTAACACTCTTTCTCAAGGCAGAGTGCTTGAAAGTCATGGTGCAACCTGTTAGTTTAATCAATTCATTTTTCCTGTATTGAGAACAAACCGGGAATTCTTTAACTGCAGTAATTTGGGGAGAAAACATGTCTAGACCCAGCGGTCGATCCTCTAGTCAGATTAGAGAGGTCAAAGTTACCAAAAATTATATCACCCATCCCATGGGATCGGTTCTTTTCCAAATGGGAGGCACGAGAGTCCTTTGCTCCGCCTCAGTGGACAACAAAGTCCCCTCGTTTCTCCGTGACAAGGGACAGGGCTGGGTCACCGCTGAATACTCCATGCTCCCCTCATCTACTCACACTCGAACTTCAAGAGAATCCTCCAGAGGAAAAGTCACGGGGCGGACACAGGAAATACAAAGGCTGATTGGACGCTCTCTGCGCAGTATTATCGACCTTGAAAAACTGGGTGAAAGAACCGTATGGATTGACTGCGATGTTATCCAGGCGGACGGTGGGACCCGTTGTGCATCTATCACGGGAGCGTTCATTGCCCTGATGCTGGCCATGAAGAAACTGAAGAAGGAAAAAGCGATCAAGGAAATTCCGGTACGTGATTATGTAGCCGCCATCAGCGTGGGTATTGTCGGTGGAAAAAATTGTCTGGATCTGGATTATGATGAAGATTCTGACGCGGATGTGGATATGAACATTATCAAGACCGGGAATGGCGGATTCGTAGAAATTCAGGGAACCGCCGAGCGTGAACCTTTCACTGATAAGCAGATGAAAGAAATGCTAGCTCTCGCTGACAAGGGAATCAAAGAACTGGTCGCCATCCAGAAAAAAGCAGTGGGGAATTTGTAAAATCTCCTCACCCTGTCAGATGTTTCAACGCCTGCGTTTTACCCCAACCCGTCTGCAATATTCGGCGATGCAACATTGACTGCAATAGGGAGATTGCGGTTTGCATATGTTTTGTCCGAAACTGACGAGCAGGTCGTTGTATTCCATCCAATAACGTTTGGGAAGTTTCTCTCTTAGAAGCATCTCGGTTTCATCGGGGAATTTGCTTTTTAGGAAACCCCATCGGTTGGAAATTCGGTGGACATGTATGTCCACACAGATACCCGGCTTGCCATGGCCCAGTATCAGGGTCAGGTTCGCGGTCTTTCTTCCAACTCCTTTCAGCTTAAGAAGTTGTTCCAGCGATTCGGGAACGTTCCCTTCATGATTATCTATGAGGGCTTCGCATATGTGAAACAGGCTACGAGTCTTATTGCGAAAAAATGCTACGGGATAAATCGCTTTTTCCACCTGCAACGGGTCCAACTCTACAAGTTTTTCCGGGGTATCCGCCAGGTCAAATAACCTTGCAGATGCGGATGCGGTCACCTCATCTCTTGTACGGAGGCTGAGAAGGCAACTCACCAGCACTCTGAAGGGATCGTGCTGATGACTGATTTCGCTCACAACCGGGGTACGCCAAGATTTGGTGGCTTTCCGGAGTCGCCTGAGCATGACTCGCAGGTCTGCCAATTCCATATTCTCTCTCCAAAACACTATTATCCAATAACTTGCACCCTTATTCCGGGGCAATTATAATGGTAAAGTTAAACTGTTTCTGATATTATGGTGCGTTGAATCACATTTAAACCCTATTAATCAAAGAATTTAACCCTAAAGTCCATGCAACATACCATCTCCGTCCTCGTCGTCAATCAATTCGGGGTTCTCTCTCGAATATCCGGTCTTTTCAGTGGTCGCGGTTTCAATATCGAAAGTTTGAATGTAGCAGAAACAAGTGAACCCGGCATTTCACGGATGACCATCGTCACTCGAGGCGACGATAAAAAAGTTGAACAAATCACAAAACAGCTCAACAAGCTGGTTGATATTATCAAAGTCACCGACTTGACTGAAGAGCACTTTGTTGATCGTGAATTGATTCTGGTGAAAATGAACGCGGAACCTCGTGTCCGTGAAGAAATTTTGCGCATCGTAGACATATTCCGAGCCAAGGTGGTTGACGTCAGTTCGGACAATTACACGGTAGAAATCACTGGCGATGAGGGCAAAATAAAAGGGTTTCTGGAGCTACTGAAACCTCTCGGAATTAAGGAAGTGGTCCGCTCCGGACGCATCGCCATAAGCCGTGGCATCAAATCGATAAGTTAAATCTGACCTTATAACTGAAACCAAATATCAAACCCAAGCAAGGTAACAACAAGGAGAAAGAAATTGCCAAGTATTTATTATGACCGCAACGCGGATATCAAGACTATAAAAAAGAAAACAATTGCCATCATCGGATACGGCAGTCAGGGTCACGCTCATGCAAGAAACCTGCATGACAGCGGCATTAAAGTTGTGGTGGGTCTGCGTAAGGAGAGCGCGTTCTGGAAGCGAGCGCAAAAAGACGGCTTAAAAGTGATGACGGTATCGGAAGCGGCAAAAGCCGCAGACATCATTATGATCCTTATCCCTGACGATAAACAGCGTGCGATGTATGAAAATGATATTGCCCCGCATCTTAAAAAGGGAAAAGCCATTGCCTTCGGTCATGGATTCAACATTCATTTTGGTCAGGTGGTTCCGCCAAGCACGGTTGATGTGTTTATGGTGGCTCCCAAGGGTCCGGGACATCTGGTCCGGCGCACTTACGAACAGGGAGCGGGTGTTCCATGTTTGATGGCTATTTATCAGAATGCCTCTAGAAACGCGAAAAAAATCGCGCTGGCATATGCAAAGGGAATTGGCGGTACACGGGCGGGTGTTCTTGAAACTACGTTCAGGGAAGAAACGGAAACAGATCTTTTCGGAGAGCAGGCTGTTTTATGCGGCGGAGTTTCTGAACTTATTCGTGCCGGATTTGACACGCTGGTTGAAGCGGGATACAGCCCGGACCTGGCCTACTTCGAATGTCTTCATGAACTGAAGTTGATTGTTGATTTGATCTATGAAGGCGGTATCGGAAACATGCGCTATTCTATCAGCACCACTGCCGCATATGGCGATGTCACCCGCGGACCGCGAGTCATTCCACAATCAACACGGGATGAAATGAAAAAAATCCTCGGCGAAATTCAGGATGGAAGCTTTGCCCGGGAATTCATTCTGGAAAATCAGGCCAATCGTCCGGTCTTCAATGCCCGGCTGAAGCGGGACTCTGAACATCAGATCGAACAGGTTGGGGAAAAACTGCGCAAGATGATGCCTTTTGTTGGAAAAAAACTGAAGTAATCGCCATTTTTCCATTTCCTTTTAATTTTTTGGAAACTACAAAAGGTATCAAAGATTCGATATGAGAATTCCTATTGCTAAAGAAGGTTATATATTCATCATCCCCTTACTGCTGATGACTATCCTGTCTTGTGCCCTTTCGTATCATTGGGTGGCGGGACTTTTTGGACTCGGTTTTTTATTCGTCACATGGTTTTTCAGAGACCCTGAGCGTCCTATCCCAAATGAACCTAATGTGATTGTTTCACCCGCGGATGGCAAGGTGACGGAGATCGTAACGGAAAATGATCCCATTAACGGAGAAACATGCACGCGGGTAACTATTTTTCTTAATGTGTTCAACGTTCATGTAAACCGCGTACCTGTTGCTGGAACCATTGAAGACGTACGTTATAACCCCGGAAAATTTCTTGCCGCTTTCAATCCTAAAGCGTCTATGGAAAATGAGCAGAGTATTATTTTGATTAATACCGGAAAGGTTAAAGTTCTGGTCAAACAAATCGCAGGACTCATCGCACGACGAATTATCTGCTGGCCCGATAAGGGAGATAAGTATGAACTGGGTCAACGATATGGGTTGATCCGATTTGGATCGCGTGTGGATATTTTACTGCCCAAAAATACAAAACTTTCTGTAACCTGTGGGGACAAAGTCAGCGGTGGCAGAAGCATTATTGGCTATCTTGATCCCAGCTAAGAGGGAGGAGGCTTTCATGAACCCAAGAAAAGGCGTTCACATCCTACCCAGTCTCTTCACGACCGGGAATGTTTTTTGCGGATTCTACGCATTTATAGCGGCTCTCAACGATCAGTATTATGTCGCCTCATGGGCAATTGTGCTGGCCATCGTCTTCGATATTCTCGATGGAAGAATTGCCCGCATGACCAAAACCACAAGTGCTTTTGGAATGCAATACGATTCGCTGGCCGATATTATCTCGTTTGGAATGGCTCCGGCGTTTCTGGCCTATGCCTGGGTTTTAAAACCATTTGGTCGTGTGGGCTGGATGGCGGCGTTTCTGTTTTTACTTTGTGCAGCGTTGCGTCTTGCAAGGTTCAACGTGACCAAACCAGATATTAGGGGCAACCATTTTACTGGCGTACCCACTCCGGCGGCCGCGGCGGTTATCGCCTCTATCATCATCGCTTTTGAAAACTGGTTTGGAACCAGAATTCACCCTGGTGTCATGGTAGCTGTGGTCTATATTTTGGCTTTCCTGATGGTGAGCAATATTAAATACCCGGCTTTTAAAAAATTTGAGTTTCGTAAAAGGGTTTCCTTCACCCGGTTTCTGATCGTAATACTGGTGCTTTATGTTCTGGCAACTATTCCCAAAATAGCCCTGTTTATTATCAGTTTCACTTATATCCTGATGGGCCCTGCTAAACTCCTGATACCTCAAAAACGTGAAGAAAATGATGTAACAAACAATGTGACGCATCCACCAAATCAGTTATAACGCAACAGGATATCTTCCCGGATCACCTGGAGATTTCTGAGTCAAATAACTCATTATTAATTATTAGCTGTTGTTATTTTTATGTCCTGGTTAGACAAAATAAAATCCAAAGCGGGTCTTGGCAAGAAAATCCCGGTGGCGGAAGAAATATGGATCGAATGTAAGGGTTGCAATGGTCAGATATATGTGGCTGAACTTGAAGAGAACTTTAGAGTTTGCCCTCAGTGTGACCATCACTTCCGCCTTGAGGCAAAGCAACGCATTCTTCAGCTTCTTGAACCGGGCACCTTCGTTGAACACGACAACAACCTTTCTGCAACGGACCCTCTTAAGTTCAAGGACAGCAAGAAATACAAGGACCGATTACGTACCGCGAGCAAAAAGGGAATGTCATCTGATGCGGTATTTACCGGCTCGGGTGTCCTGGCAACCCATCCTGTTGAATTATGTTTTTTCGAGTTCAAGTATATGGGGGGGAGCATGGGAGTGGTGGTAGGTGAGAAAATCACCAGAGCCATTGAGAGAGCTATAAAAAACAACACAGCACTCATTATTACCTCTTGTTCTGGTGGAGCACGCATGCAAGAGGGCATTCTATCTCTCATGCAAATGGCAAAAACCTCGGCGGCTCTCAATAAACTTTCAAAGTCAGGACTGCCTTACATATCGATCTTGACCGATCCAACCACTGGTGGTGTTTCGGCGAGTTTCGCTATGCTTGGAGATATTATCCTGGCAGAGCCTGGAGCATTGATAGGCTTTGCCGGACCCCGTGTCATTGAACAAACCATCCGACAAAAACTTCCTGACGGATTCCAACGCGCTGAGTTTCTGCTGGAGCATGGGTTGATTGACCAAGTAGTACATCGAAAAGATTTAAAGAAAACCCTGAACCAGATCCTCAGCCTGTTAGGCAATACTCCGGTTTGTCCCCCTGCTGACAAAACTGAACAGAAATAATTTTACATGGCATGCGATGCAAGAAATGTTAGATCATCATGCGGTGTCATTCGCCCTGTGAATGCGGGCGTCGGCATCAACCCGGTAGATTGCCGCTAGCGCCCGTTCAATGGTGACGTGCCGAAGCCGAAGATACTTTTCTGATTCCGTAGATCGAAATTCTATTGTTATTCATATTGAAAAAGATTAGTCCGCAGAGTACGGCAAATGATGATTAATGTTGTTTGTTTATCAGGTTGATTTGTTGAAAACCCGGTCTGCGATAATACCGTCTATGGAAAATTTACCGCCGCCATAAATAATCAGTGGTAAACAAATGCCAATCGCCAACATATGATATTCAAAACCTTCTCCTGCCTGATTTCCAAACCAGTTCATGAAAAATCCGTTTTCCCAATGTACAACCACAACGGCACCGGACAAGATGCAAAGGACACCCACAGCGCATAAGCGAGTCATAAAACCAGCGATCAACCCCAGTGCTCCCAATGATTCTCCAATAATTATTAAAAACGCAATGATCATTGGAACGCCAAGTTTTCCCGTAAAAAATTCCATCGTTCCGCTAAAACCATGCCCGCCAAACCAGCCCAGTAGCTTTTGGGCTCCGTGAGGAAAAATTACTATTCCCAAAGCTACACGAAGAATCAGATAACTCCATGCCTCATTTGTTTGAAAAAAGTTTTTCACTTGTTCGCCCTCCTTTTCATCCATTATTTCTGTACAGCGAGTATTCGACCCTTGCTGGCACCTAAATGGTCACTATACGCAAAGATTGGCCGGATTCTGCTTTGACGATAAATTCTCCCTCGTCATGAGCATGAATTATTAAAAATTGATTTTCACATAGAATATTTTCCTCTCCATTATTTTTTTCTAGCAGGACACCTTTACCAGAAACCACCATTACAGCCAGCGTCCTTTCAAATCCCAGATTTCCTGAATATTCGTGCTCTTCATCAATCTGGATATCGCACATCTTTGCTTCGGCTTCTATTGCCACCGGCGCTCCATGTCCAATAATTGTTTTTACAGCATATCCATCCATATTCTCTATTGGAAAATCTTCATGCTGATACTGGGCATAGGTAGGCTCTCTCCCCAACGCCTCTTGAAGATATGGTGCGAACCATATCTGAAAAAATTCTGTATGATCTCCAACTGTCTCTTCTTCATGATACACACCGGAACCGGTTTGCATCACCTGCACACCACCTGCTTTAACTCGACTTCAGTTTTTCAGAGTATCATAATGACAAATTTCTCCTTTGA
>FUWD012820461.1_pt1 | contig 17404 bp, 15 predicted proteins | sample 1063281 | NCBI WGS metagenome assembly FUWD01 (sample SAMEA79048168, study PRJEB19326) | metagenome | biome: marine | reverse complement strand
GCGGCATTCATGCCGGGAGCATCAACCACCGGATGTCAGTATGCCGATTTTTTGATTCTGCTCGACGTGAATGAAAGTCCTTCGTTATCGATTTTGCGTGTCATTGTTACATTGAGGGATGAATGGTTTGCTCTCTCTGGCGCCTGCGGCAGGCATCTAATGGCCGGCGGGGTTCAGGTGTTTGACGATGGGGAGGGATTTTTCATGCAATAAGGTACATTAAATTCATTGTAATCGGAAAAAACGTTATGTCTTCATCTGAGAGCGACGCCCGGCATGAACCGGGGTGTCTGGAGTGTGGAACCATCAACTGTTACCGGCGTGAGGGTGAGTTCCCTCCTTTCTGTCCGGGCGAGGCGCTCGATGAGGCGACCCTGAGGCGTGCTGTTGCGGAGTATGGGGGAGAGGGTTCCGATGCCCGTTTGGCCCGCGCTGCAGCTGAAGTCGAGGGACTGTTCTACGGGAAGCTGACCCGTGTGGAGGAGATTGTGGAGTTTGCTCGGCGCATCGGGGCCCGTAAGGTCGGCATAGCCACCTGCGTAGGGCTCATCGGGGAGACGCGACTGTTCGGCAGAATCCTGAAGGCGAACGGTTTTGAGTACAGGGCGGCGCTCTGCAAGGCGGGGTCGGTGGACAAGGCTGACATTGGGATTGAAGAGGAACTGAAAATCAGGCCCGGCAGTTTTGAGGGGGCCTGCAATCCACTCCTTCAGGCCCGGATGCTGAATGAGTGGAAGTCGGATCTTAATGTGGTGGTAGGTCTCTGCGTGGGACACGATGCTCTGTTCTGCAGGCATTCCGAGGCGCCGGCCACGACCCTAATCGTAAAAGACCGGGTGCTCGGCCACAATCCCGCTGCTGCACTCTATACCAGCGGATCCTATTACAAAAGGGTTATGGATGAGCGGCCGAAATGAGTCTCAGTCGAGGGCTTCGATTCGCACCTTGGTCGTTCCGCTTCTGATGAGTCCGATCTCTCTTGCAGCTGCAGGCGAAACGTCGATGATCCGTCCTTTGCGGAACGGGCCCCGGTCGTTGATGCGAACGACCACCTGTTTGCCGTTGCGGAGGTTGGTGACCCTCACGTTGGTGCCGAAGGGGAGTGTGCGGTGCGCAGCTGTGAGGTCCTCACCGTCATGTTTTTCTCCGCTTGCGGTTCTCCTTCCGTGGAATCGCAGGGCATAATAGGATGCGCTTCCTTCATCAATTAAGGAGACGGCGGGCGGCAACCCTGAAATCGGGATGTCGGCAACAGGTTCCGGCTCAGCCTGGGCAACGGGGCTTGCCGTGACGAGGAGTGCTACGGCCGCGAGTCTCTTGAGCAGTTCCTTTGGTGCCATGAGGGTTGGCTGGATTGAGGTGCGCCTTCACTTTTTTTAATATAGGCAATTACATCCTCACCTTCCCCATTGTCATTATGCGGGGGGTTGTCAGCCGTTGAATGCGGCTTCAGGATTGGTTTCGAATGCTTCGAGCTTCACTGCGCCTGTGCCCGGTTTTATGAGCCCGATCTCACGGGCAGCTCCGCGCGAAAGGTCGATGATTCTCCCATTGATATAGGGGCCGCGGTCGTTGATGCGGACCATGACCTCTTTGCCGTTTTCCATGTTGGTGACCCGGACCCAGGTGCCGAAGGGCAGGGTGCGGTGTGCTGCGGTCAGGGCGTCCATGTTGAATCTTTCGCCATTTGCCGTCACTCGCCCATGAAAGCGGTCGGCATAGAATGATGCTACCCCTTCAGTGACGAGGAGGAGTCCGCAGTTGCTGTCGACGGCAGTATGTTCCGCAACGGCTTCGAACTCCGGCGCTGAGCCGCTTTCGGTGCTTTCGGTGCGGAGGGATTGATTGGAAATCTGGATGGAGCTCTGGCAGGATGTTACTGTGGTAATTGCCAGCAGAATCAGAATTGTGGGGAAAAAGAGCTTTCTCGTGCCCATAGAGTGTTCATTTATTGTTCGCGTTCAGCCTGCAGCATGCGTGTCGGTATGCTATAATTATGAATAAAAATCAGGCCAATATTCATTCGTGATCGTATGATTAATATACGACGGGCCTACCCATATGTCCAAATTCAGCGCAATCCCCTGTATTTATAGGCGGTTCTGGCGATTTGATGCGGCTTTGCGGTTGCGGCGCCGACTCTTTGCCTTTTGATTTTCCGCTTTGTTTTTAAAAGCAATTTCCTTGAAATGTGCGTATTTTGATTCTTTATTGTGAATATTATTCATTGCTGTTTGCGGGCTGTCAGGGTTCCTTGTTGGTGGCGGGCATTGTTTGGTTTGGCAACTATTCCCTATATTGACACCTGCACAGATATGCATTGCATTGAATGTTACCGTATGCTGACAGCTAGCTTCGCTTCATTTGTCTCGCTCTTCTGCAGCGTCGGCCATCCTGCGTTGCGTCGTTCCCTGATGGCGGGCATCTTTAGGAGTTTACCGGTTCATCGCCGGGTGTCGATCGACGACCGCTTCCGCAGTATAGACCATTGGGTTGCGGTAGCCCCCCCCACTTCTATTTTCACGAATGAGCATAGCATCCAAGACTGACGATCCTGATAGACGTAGTTCGGTGAAGACTGATCACGCCCAGTCCGGTATGAAACGGCTTGCGGGGCTCTCGCTTGCCGCCCTTGGTGTGGTCTTCGGCGACATCGGAACGAGCCCACTGTATGCCGTCCGGGAGTGTTTTCACGGCGAATACGGCATCTCGGCTTCGCCCGGCAACGTGCTTGGGGTTCTTTCGCTCCTGTTCTGGGCGCTGGTCCTCATCGTCGGGCTAAAGTACCTGACCTTCATCATGCGGGCCGACAACGATGGTGAAGGAGGCATCCTCGCTCTTACAGCCTTGATCATCACCCACAGCCGAAACCGTGGCTATGAGCGCTGGCTGCTTGTTGCCATCGGGCTCTTCGGCGCATCGCTGCTCTACGGTGACGGGATGATCACTCCCGCCATTTCGGTGCTCAGTGCCATCGAGGGTCTCCAGATAATCGCGCCTGCCTTCCATGATATGGTCATCCCGCTTACCATGCTGGTGCTTGCGGGACTCTTTTTGTTCCAGCATAATGGAACGGCCCGTGTTGGCGCACTGTTCGGCCCGATCATTCTTGTATGGTTTATGGCAATCGCCATCCTCGGCATTATCGAGATCATCAAGTACCCGCAGGTTCTCGAGGCTATGCTTCCCTGGCACGGGATCTCTTTCCTGCTTGGCAACAACCTCAAAGGGTTCACGGTGCTCGGCGCGGTGTTTCTGTCTGTGACCGGTGCCGAGGCTCTCTACGCCGACATGGGTCATTTCGGCCGACGCCCGATCCGTCTCACATGGTTTCTTCTGGTTCTGCCGGCGCTCTTGCTCAACTATTTCGGGCAGGGTGCACTTCTTCTTTCTTCTCCCGGCGAGGCTCACCACCCGTTTTACGGTCTGGTGCCTTCCTGGGCCATGATTCCGATGGTGCTCCTTGCAACCTCGGCCACCATCATCGCTTCGCAGGCATTGATCACCGGCGTTTTTTCCCTCACCCAGCAGGCCATACAGCTCGGTTATCTACCACGTCTTACGGTGACGCACACTTCGGCGCGTCACATGGGCCAGATATACGTACCTGCGGCCAACTGGTCGCTGATGGTTGGAACCATCGGTATCGTTGCCTGGTTTGGTTCATCAAGCAAGCTGGCCGCCGCTTATGGTGTGGCTGTTACGGCAACGATGCTTATTTCCACCATACTTTTCTACTACATAGCCCGCGACCTTTGGAAATGGAACCCTGCGGCCCTCAACGTGATGATCACCTTTTTCGCCGCCGTGGACCTCTCCTTTTTCGGCGCCAGCATGAGCAAGCTGTTCCACGGCGCATGGGTGCCGCTTGTGGTAGCCTTCGTCATGTTTGCCATCATGAACACCTGGAAGCAGGGCCGGAAGCTCCTTATGCGCCAGCTCAAGGATCGCACCCTCACCGTCGACGAGTTCATGCAGAGTCTGGCTCTGCAGCAGCCGCAAAGGGTTCCGGGGCAGGTGGTTTACCTCACGGCGAACCCGGACGTGGTTCCTATTGCGCTTCTGCACAACCTCCGCCATAACAAGGTGCTGCATTCCGAGGTGGCGCTGTTCCATTTCAGCACTGAACGGGTCCCGAGGGTTCCGAACAGCCGCAAGATCGAGGTCAACCGGCTGGGAGATGGTTTCACCCGCGTGATCGCCCGCTACGGATTCCTTGAATATCCCAATATTGGTCAGGTGCTGGCTCTGGCGAACCAGCAGGGCTTGAATTTCAAGCCGGAGGGTATCAGCTTTTTCCTGAGTCGCGAAAAGATTGTTGCCGGAGAGAAGACCAAGATGTTCCCTTCACGCAAGAAACTCTTTGCACTTATGGCCCGCAATGCGCTGAGTGCGACAGCATACTACGACCTCCCGTCAGGTCAGGTTATCGAAATCGGTGTCCAGGTGCAGATATAGGCGGTTTGACTATAATCTTGCATGGTGGATAAAAGTGTTATATTTAAGGGTAGTTCAACCATTGAATGAAAACCGGCCCTTCAGGCCCAAGGTGACTTCATGACCCCCAGCAGCATATCGCATCCTCTCTCTTCGCGCAACGGCTTCAGTCAGCGCCTGAGGGAGTATATTCTGAAGAAGCACGGCTCAGTCAATGCGTTCTGCAAAGTGGCGGGCATCAAGTATCCTGCCCAGATGACCCCCTACCTGAAAGGCCGCTGTCTTCCAGGCAAGAAAATGCTGGCCCGTCTGGAGCGCGATGGTGCGGACATTGAGTGGCTGCTCAGCGGTCATTCGCCTGCATCCTCTTCCGATCCGCTCGGCAACGCACTCCTGCTTTCCCGTTACCGTATGTACATCGAAGGGCTGCTTCGTCAGGTCCGGATGCATATCGGGCGTTACGGAGGGATGTACAAGCCGGTCATTGAGGCCTATGCGGTGCTCGACCATGCCGCCCGCATCGTGGAGCTGACGGGATCCATCGAGAAGTTTCTTGCCTATGAGAAAAATGCGCTCCATGATGCGCGTCTCGACAGCATCATTCATCCGGAAGACTACCCCGATGTCGAAAGCGCACTCAGGGAGGACAGTCCTGACGACGGCATTTTCACCTTCAATTCCAAGTTCCTGACCGGAGACGGGGCATACGTGGATGTGGAGTGGAGTCTCTACGTGAAAAACCGTCCGATGTCCGACATGAACGAGTATGCGATGATCCTGCGTAAAAGTTGCTGAGTTCCTCTCAGCTTCTCCTGAGGTTTCCCCCTTTCTTGTTTGTTGTTTCCGACCCTGGTCAGGCGCCCCGCAAAACAGGCGGTTTTGCCGTGTGGCGTCTTTTTATTACCTTACAGGTTTTACCAACAAAATAAGTTTCAAACTGCCGGCCGAAGATGCCGGGAAGGAGGTCGAGATGATCAGTTTCAGGGTTGGTGACACCATTGTCTACCACAAAGCAAAAAGCTCTTACAGCCCCGGTCCACGTGCTCGTCAGGTATATCCTCTGGCGCGCGGAGAAGAGTACCATTACGTGGTTGACAAGTTCTGGACGGTGACCGGCGTCAACAGCGATGGTACCATTGACGTCGTGACCCGTACCGGCAAGACCCACCGCCTGCCTGCAAGCGATCCGAACATCTCCCGGACGCGTCTTTTCCACCATCTCGTATACAGGAAGCGCTTTCCTGTGCTCTCTATCAAGAAGTAAGGGCGGCTCAGTCCTCGGCCTCACCTGCCGGTTCGTTTCCGGCCCGGAGGTGATGCGCTTCGGTTTCATACCACAGGGGCTTTTCATTGCGCAGCATGCTGACGACGACCTGAAATTCAGCAGGGTCGGTGAATGCATGGTTCTCTATCAGCTGGCAGCTTGAATCGTACAGGGCGATTCTTCCCGTATGGGTGTGTATGTCCCATCTGCTGTAGTAACTGGCGACAAGGATATTTGCCATCGTGAGCTCCGTCTCTGTTACTTGTGTATCTGGAACCGTGCGCGCTGCATGGCGGCCCAGCTTTTCGTCGCCTTTTTCCCCGACGGCAGCGTTGTCGTACTGGAAAAAACTGCATCGGTGAAATCTGCGTCCATGACATTGGCTCCTTCAATATTGGCTCCTACGAGGTTTGCACCCCGGAGGTCGGCATCAAAGAGTGATGCGCCGCTGAGGTCTGCGCCGGCGAGGTTTGCGCCGCTGAGGGTCGCTCCGTAGAGCATGGTCCCCCGGAGGTTTGCTCCACTGAGGTCCGCATCCTTCAAAAAAGCCCGATCAAGGTTCGCACCCTCAAGGCATGCCCCGCCGAGATTTGCTGATTTCAGGTCGGCTTTTTTCATGTCCGCGTTCCTGAGGTTCGCACCCCTCATGTCGGCATTATCGAGGGTGGATCCGCTGAAACGGCTGTCTCCGAGATCGGCCTGACGGAAGTCAGCACCCTCCAGCGAGCTGCTTTCGAGTTTTTCCTTTTTCAGCTCGACCTTCATTGCGGGATTGTCCCTGCGCATCCGGTTCCATGCCTCCACGTCCTCAAAGAGGAGTTCCTGCTGCTTTTCGGCAGCGACGGCCGGCATGGGTACTCCTTCTCGGGCTGTTCCTGCTTTGTGTACTGCAGGGGGGAGGTATTCAACGGCAGGTTTTTCGGACCAGGATGGCGTTGTCCCCGGAGTCCCGTTGACGAAACGGGCGCGGTTTCGGCTGCACCAGCCTGTATCCGCACGGGCGCCGGAGGGCAGGATGGTGCTTGCGGACAGTATCGCTCCGTCTAGGTTCGCGTTCGGCAGGAACGTCGCGCCCGAGAGGTTCGCTCCGCTGAGGTCCGCTCCGGCAAGATTGGCTTCAAAGAGCACGGTGTTTGACAGGTTGGCGCCCGTCATGTCGGCTTTTCTCAGCGAACTCCAGCGAAGGTTGGCCCCGAGGAGGTTCGCTCCCCTGAAGCTGGAGCCGTTCATGAATGAGCTTTTCAGGTTTGCCTTCACAAGCCAGGCTCCCGTGAGGTCCGCCCCCTTCATGTCGGCTTTCCTGATGAAGGCCATGGCGAGATTCGCTTCCCGGAGATTCGCTCCGTTGAGATTTGCGCCGCTGAGGTCGGAACGGATGAGGACCGTGCGGCCGAGGTTCGCCCCGGAAAGCTCGGCATCCTCAAGATCTGCTTTGTAGAGGTCGATGGTGGAGCCGTGAGTGGCGTCGCGCATGCTGTTCCACCCCGCGACGCTTCCTTTCAGCATCTGGAGGGCATCGCGGTCAAACGCAGGTGCGCCCTTTGGCCAGAGGGTGAGGACAAGGGCGAGAGCGAGGATCCTGTGCAGGAGCTGAGGCTTCATGACGGCTTGGTCTGGGTTGATGCTGTATGAAGGAAAAGTAATGAATTCAGGGCGCCGTACGAAACTTTTGGCTGAGACTCCCATGTTAGTAACGGTAGAACATCTGTAATTATAAACCAAGGGAACACCATGGATAGCAGGGATCTTTTCAGTGGCAGGGTGCTTGTTGCGGGAGCAAGCGGCCGTACCGGGAATTGGGTTGTGAAGCGGCTTCGGCATTACAATATTCCTGTACGTGCGCTTGTCCGTTCACGGGACCGAGCATCGGGTTTTGATGCCGATGTGGAGATTGCTGTTGGTACTCTGCAGGACCGCGCTGCACTCGACAAGGCCGTTGCTGGTTGCACGGGTGTGATTTCTGCGGTAGGATCCAGTTCCCTGACGGGTGATTCCTCGCCTTCTTCGGTGGACAGGGATGGGGTCATTAGGCTGGCTGAGGCAGCTCTGGCTGCTGGCGTCAAACATTTCGGGCTGGTGAGCTCGCTTGCCGTAACCCGCTGGTACCATCCTCTCAACCTGTTCGGTGGGGTGCTGTCCATGAAGTTTGCGGCCGAGGAACACATCCGAAAGATCTTTTCCCAGAATGGCAGGAGCTACACCATCGTGCGGCCAGGCGGGCTTAAAGACGGGGAGCCGCTTCAGCACACGATGGTGGTGGGACAGGGTGACCACATGTGGTCGGGCTGGACGAACCGCTCTGACGTGGCTGAACTTCTCGTACTCTCGTTATGGCTGGAGAAGGCCCGGAACCGGACCTTCGAAGTGGTGAGTGGAGAAGAGCATGCGCAGGACAGCCTTGAATACTGTTACGACAACCTGTCCTGACTGAGGTATACGGATGGATGCATATGGGACGCAATGGCCGTTGCCTATGGCACAAAAAGAAACGGGACCCTGATCGGGTCCCGCGGTGTTTCCTGCCGTTAGGCTCTAAAGCTGGCTTCAGTCGTTGAATCTGCTTACAACGTCCTTATCCGGCCGGGCGTACCCGGAGGCTTCCGGCGATGAACCCCTCAGGCCCATACCCGCTCCGCTCCCACCGTAAAGATAGGGGTAGGCGTTGGCTCCAAGGCGCTTGGTGGTTTTTCCGATGTTTTCAAGGGCGTCTCCGACCACCCACCAGTGCCCGTCGATGAAGACCTCAAGAAGCCTTCCGTAAGCTTCTGCTCCCTGTACGAATGCGCCTGTGCTGCCGTTCATCGTTGTTGTTTCCTCTGAAATGGTTGGTATTTCCTACCCTTATGATGGGTAGGGTCGCTTTTCTGCAATATCGTAAAAATATCGGCTAACGTCAAAACCTTTTCCCCGCAGCCCCTTCTCTTTGGCCCTAGGCCATGAACTTCAGGCTGAGAAGCAGTTCCTGTGCACTGAAGGGCTTTTTCAGGGTGACATTGGCGCCGAGGGCGTCGGCCAGGACCAGATAGTTTTCAGGGCCGACCTTTCCGCCGCCGGACATGGCTACGATTTTTAGGTCGGGATGGCTCTGGCGGGCCTCCATGATGGTTTCAATCCCCTCCTTTTCCGGCATGATGAGATCGGTGACCATCAGCTCGACCTCCGGGTGCTGGGCCAGCATCTGGAGGCCCGTTTTGCCGTTGTCAGCCTCAAGCACGGTGTGGTGTTCCCGCAGAAGGGTCGTGCATATGAATTTTCTGACGGCGGCATCGTCGTCAATGACCAGTATGTTCATGCTCGTTGTGGCTTGTTTGCTGAAATGACTTCATTGATTGCTGCACCGAGTTCGCTTCGCTGAACCGGTTTCTTTAGGAATTTCGTGATGCCGTATCGGTTGAGCGGCGAGGTGAGTTCGATGTCCTTGCCGTAACCCGTAAGGAGGATGACCGGGAGTGCCGGATTGAGCTGATGGACGTTTCGAGCCAGTTCGATGCCGGTCATCTCCGGCATGGTCAGGTCGGTCAACAGCAGGTCGAACAGGTCCGGACCATTCCGGTATGCCTCGAGAGCGTTGTGGGGCGAGTTGAAGCATGCGATGCTGAAGCCGAGCTTTGGGATCATTTCCTGCATCAGCTGTACGGTCGCCATTTCGTCGTCGACGAAAAGGATGCGCCCGCTTCCGCCCGACATGGGTTCCTGCATCGGCTCCTCGTGGATCTCTTCGTTGATGACCGGCAGATAGACGTGAAAAGGGGCTCCGCTACCCGGCTGGCTTTCAACGGTGATTTCGCCGTTGTAACTCGTGATGATGCCATGGACGACCGACAGGCCGAGCCCGGTGCCCTTATTGACGGATTTCGTGGTGAAGAAGGGTTCGAAAATGCGCTCCATTGTGGCTTCGTCCATGCCGGGCCCGGTGTCGGAGATTGAGAGGTGGATGCACCGGGACTGTTCCATCCGGGGAAACATTTTCAGCCGTCCGCTCCCGGGCGGAATCTCGCTGAGCTCCAATGTGAGTGTGCCGCCCGAGCCTTCCATCGCCTGGAAGGCGTTGGTACAGAGGTTGATGATTACCTGGTGGATCTGGGATGGGTCGGCCAGGACGTTTCCGCACTTCTGGGCGATATCCTTCCGTATGGTGATGGTCGCGGGGATGGATGGCCGGAGAAGTTTGAGGGCTTCGGTGATGATGGATTGCACTTTGACCGCGGCCGGTTCGCTTTCCTGTGCCCTGCTGAATGTCAGGATTTGTGCCACCAGGTTCTTTGCCCGCTCGGCAGCCTGGACGATCTCCCTGAAATAGTCGTAGAGGGGGTTTTCTTCGGGAACCTCCAGCGCCCCCATCTCCGCATAACCGAGCACGGGAGTGAGGATGTTGTTGAAGTCGTGGGCAATGCCACCGGCCAGGGTGCCGATGGTTTCAAGGCGCTGGGTGTTGCGGAGCCTTGACTCGAGATCCCGCTTGTCTTCCTGTATCCTTACCCGTTCGGTGATGTCGAACAGGATGCCGTCGATGCCGGTGAAAGCGCCATCCTCCGCGAATGCCGGCGTGCGGCGGTCTTCGATCCAGCGCACGGCACCGCTGGAGGCGATGATTCTGTAGGTGAGGGTAGCCGATGCCGCTGACTCTCCGATGCTGCGGTTTGAGCTGAGGACGGCTTCGCGGTCGTCGGGGTGGATGATTGATGGCTCGTTGAAAAGCTCGGCCTCAAACTGTTCTTTTGAAAAGTCGCTCTGGAAGTCGTCAACCATCGAGAGGATAGCGGTTTTTCCCTCCCGGTTGATGCGGTATACCGCACCAGGGATATTGTCAATGAGGGTCTGGAACTCGCTGACCAGACGTTGCTGAATGGCGATGTTGCGCAACGCCTCCTCGGCCTTTTTCAGGTCGGTGAGGTCGATGGCGATGCCTCGTATCCCCCTGATTACGCCGTCCTCGGCGATCGGCGAGCTGTAGAGGAGCATCGGGATCCGGCTCCCGTCTTTTTTTATCGCACCGTATTCGGTGCTGTTTGCCGGCCGCTGTCCCGCCAGCATCTGGCTCATGTTCAGCAACGCCCGGTCTCGTTCTTCAGGCAGTGTGAAGCGGGCAACAGGGAAGTTGTCTGCAAACTCTTCCTTAGCGTATCCGAACACCTCTGTCGCTTTGTTGTTGCTGTATGTCACCATGCCCTGCAGGTTGATCTCAAAGAGGGGCAGGGGCAGGAACTCCGTCAACTCCCGGAAGCGCCGTTCGCGTTCCATGAGGGCCTCTTCTGCCCGTACCCGTTCGGACATGTCGCGGCTGGTGCCGAAGAGCACCGGTCGGCTGTTCCATGTGCCTGGCGTTACCCGGGTCTCGACCGGAATGAGCTCACCGCTTTTGGTTTTCAGCGGGACGAGGCAGGCCTCCCCGGTTCCCGTGAGCATCGCAGTAATGTTTGCTTCGGCCTGCTTCCACTGTTCCTCGGGATGGAAGTGGAGTACATGGCAGCCCTGCAGCTCATCGGCAGTATAGCCGAGTCGCTTGCGGACCGTCCGGTTGGTATGGATGACCAGACCATCCATGTCAACGATGAAGAGAAAGTCGTCGATAGTGTCGAATAGGACCTCGAAATTGGTTTTTGATGTAGCGATCTCTTCTTCGTGCCGGGCCTGCATGATGGCTGAACCGATATGGGCGGTAACCGTTTCCAGCGCCTTGCGCGCAAACTCGGGAACCTGGCTGATGGTGTGCGATGCCACGTTGAGGTTGCCGATCACCTCTCCCTTGTACATGATGGGGATAATGGCGATGGCCTGAAGGTTTTCGGCATCGATCTCTTTTTTTTCCGGCTTCAAAAGCCGGTTGAACTGGTGGTAGATCGGCTTTCCCTCCCGGATAATCCGGGCGTTTTGGGAATCGAAGGGGTAATTGGCGGCTTCACGGACGAACGCGTCCGAGAGTCCTTCATGGTAGGCAAGTGTGATGGTTTTTTTTCGTTGTTGACCAGATAGACGCCGCCGCAGTCCATGCCTGAGACCGACATGGCGGCATCGAGGCAGAATGCGAGGGTTTCCTGAAACGAGGCTGATGTATTGAGTTTGATTGCCAGGTCCAGTTCGGCCTGGATGCACTGCTCGGCCCGCTGGCGCTGGAGGGCGTTGGCGATGATGCCGCCGGCAAACTTGAGGATGGCGACGGTGTCCGGCTGCCACTCCATTTCGTGGTGTACGGCGTCGAAGCCGATGTAGCCGAACGGGATTGACCCCGAGGTGAGGGGAATGACGATCAGGGACTTTATGTCCTGGGCTTCGAGGATGTCGCGTTCGGCAGCGGCCTCAATGGGCAGCTCTTCGATCCGGGGCAGCAGGATGGATTCATTCCGGTTGACGCGCTCCATCCACCAGGGGAAGATGTCGGTTGGCAGTCCCTTCAGCGCGTCAATCTGCGGTTCAGTGCCTTCGGCACACCACTCGTGGGTGTTGTCAATGAGCTGCAGGTCGTCGCTGAACTGAAAGACATAACTTCTGTCTGCGCCGACAAACTCACCGATGAGCTGGAGGATGCTCATGATCATGCCGTCAATTTCCTCAAAGCCGAGGCTGATGAACCGGTTCGACAGGGCGGTAATCAGGCGCTCGAATCCGAGGTTTCGGGTGAGGGCTTCTTCGGCGGCTTTCCGTTCGGTAACGTCGTGGTGTGATCCGACCATCCGGATTGGCTTGCCCTCCCGGTTACGTTCGAACACTTTTCCGCGCGCCACGACCCATACCCAGTGGCCGTCGCGGTGGAGCATGCGGAGTTCCACCTCATAGAGATCGCGTTTGCCCTCGAAGTACTCGCGGAGCACCAGTTCCGACTGCTCAAGGTCATTGGGGTGGCAGCGTTCGCGCCAGGCGTCGAAGGTGAAATGACCGAGCTCCGGAAGGCTGAATCCGATCATCTCCGCCCATCGCCCGTTAACCCTCAGCTCTCCCGTGGCGATGTTCCAGTCCCAGGTTCCTGTTCGGCTGGCTTCGGCCGCCATTTCAAGCGTCTGGCAGACGTTTCCCTCACAGGTCTTTGCCCGCAGCAGCGCGAGTTCCTGCCGCAGGCGCTCGTTCTCTTTGATCAGTTGTTCGTGCGCATGTTCCATGCCTGTGCGTATGGGGGTTGTCTCATCAATGTAGCAATCCACCCACTCAAAAGAAAGCGGAGTTCGGCTTACTTCCGGGTGGTGTTTTCCCCGGCGCCGGAGCTCTCACGGCGGAAGGTGTCGGCTGCGTGGACGACGAGGATGTTGATGGCGGCTGAGAGCAGGATGTACCAGGTCCAGGCGAGCCCTGCCGCGTCAAGGGCGAAGACGGTGCCCATGCCGGCAACGAGGCCTGCGGCAAGGCTTGATGGGTGGAAGCTGCATCGGCCGGTTGAGAGGATAAAGAGCCCGAGCAGGCCTCCGTAGGTGTAGGATGCGATTTTCAGCCCGACCATGATAATCGCCTTGTCCCCCTCATTGAAGGCGAGAGCGATGGCGATGAGCACACCTGCCCATCCGAGGCTTATGATGCGCGATGTCCGGAGCGAGGCCTTTCCGCCCATGAGGTCGGTGACGGTTGATGAGGCCAGAGAGTTGATGGAGGATGCAATGGTTGACATGGCTGCCGAGAGGATGCCGGCTAGAAGGAGTCCCTTGAGGCCCGAGGGGAGGCTCTGGACGATGAACGTTGCGAACTCCCGGTCCTGCTCCCGTGGGGCACCGCCCGTGAAAACGAACATGAGCGAGCCGGCCAGAAGGAAGATTGCGAACTGGAGGAGGACAAAAAAGCCGCTGCCGATGAGAGCTTTTCGGGCTGCTCCGAGACTGCTGCATGCAAGCACGCGCTGCACCATCATGTGGTCGACTCCGTGCGATGCGAGTGAGAGGAACATGCCTCCGATGAATGCGCCGCCGAACGCCATCGGGTCGAGAAGGATGTTCCGGTCGAAGTTGAACAGCTGGAGCTTTCCGTCACCGGCAAGCGTCTGGAGCGCCGCGGGGATGCCTCCGTCGATGTGAAAGCCGATGAAGACGATGGTGATGATGCCGCCGAGAAGGTAGAGGGCGAACTGGAAACTGTCGAGCCAGGCGACCGCCTTCAGCCCACCCGAAATGGTGTAGATGAGGGTGACGGCACCTATGATCAGGACCGAGAGCGGCATGCTCCAGCCGGTCACAACCTCTACAACCACCGCGGTAGCAAGAAATCGCACACCGTCGCCGAGGATACGGGTCACGAGAAATACCACGGAGGCGAGGCGCTGCATTCCGCGACCGTAGCGGGTGCCGATGCTCTCATAGATGGATGTGACACCTTCACGGAAATACATCGGCAGGAGCAGGGAGCTGACAAGGATCCTTCCTGCGATGTAGCCGAGCGGAAGCTGAAGGAACGACCAGTCGCCTCGATATGCCAGGCCCGGCACGCTGACGAAGGTAAGTACCGAGGTTTCCGTGGCGACGATGGAGAGCATTGCCACCACCCACGGGAGGCGGTGGCTACCGAGGAAGTAGTCTCCGGTGCTCCGGTTGCTCCGTCCCTGCCAGAGCCCGAAGATGGTGTTGCCGAGAAGGAAGATGACGACGATCGAGATGTCAAGGGGCTGCATTGGAGGAAACTTGTCGTGTCGGCATGAAAGGTCAGTGGCCGTAAATGTGGAACGCCTGCTTTTCGGCGGTAAAGGCTGCTTCGTCGGTCCTCCATGAGTCGATGACGGCCTCAACGGAGCAGCCTTCTTCAATGGCTGTGCGCACCGAAGCATTGCCCGCAAGGAGATCAAAGGCGGGAATGGTGTCGTTGAACTCGTATACACCACGGAGGAAGCGGACCTCACCGGGGTAAAGCCGGTGGAGCGCTGCGCTCATGGCCACGCCGGTGGCGAAGGGACGGAAGCTCCGGGGGTCGCTCACCTGCAGGGCGATCCCGCCCACCGCTTCCCCTGCAAACTTGTGGAACCCCGGCCGGAACCAGGTCGGACGGAACACGATTCCCGGAAGGTTATAGGAGCGGCATTCTTCTGCAAGCGTTTCGGGATGGACGAACGGCGCGCCGGAGAGTTCGAACGGGGTAGTCGTCCCACGGCCTTCCGACACGCTGAGGCCCTCGAAGAGGCACATGCCTGGATAGACGGCGGCGGTCTGGACGGTCGGCATGTTCGGGGACGGGGGGACCCATTGCAGACCGGTATCACCGAAGAGCATGTCGCGCCTCCATCCCTCCATAGGGACCACGCTGAGTTCCAGGTCGAGCTTCCGGTAGTCGCGGTAGATGTGGGCGAGTTCTCCCGGCGTCAGGCCGTGGCGGACCGGAACGGGGAAAACGCCGACGAATGAGCGGAAGGCAGGATCGAGCATGGGTCCCTCGACAGCTGTCCCTCCGAGGGGGTTCGGGCGGTCCAGTACCATGATCTCGATTCCCATGCCGGAGACCGCCTCCATCAGGAGCCCGAGGGTGTTGACGTAGGTGTAGTAGCGGGCGCCGACGTCCTGAATGTCGAAAATTATGAGATCGAGGTCCCGGAGGAGCTCTGTTTTCGGGACCAGTGAGTCAGCGGTGCTGCCGTAGAGACTTACTGTTTCGCATCCGGTTTCCGGCTCGAAGCCAACCGCTACCTGGTCCTGCTCGATGGCGAACAATCCGTGTTCGGGTGAGAAGATCCTCTTTACGACGATGCCGCGTTTTTTGAGAGCATTCCAGGAGTACTCACCCTTCCGGGTGAGGGACGTCTGGTTGACGAGCAGTCCAATGGATCGTCCGCTTATTGCCTCAGGCTCCGATAGGAGCCTGTCAAGTCCTGTCAGGATCATTGATTCTTTTCCATGATGGGTTTCGGGGTGGCAGGTTTGAAGCTGACGGGGGTTGTTCCGTACTGGTCGGCAACTGCATCCTCCATGAGGGTGCCTGCCTGCACCACCGTGCCCGGCAAAAGGACGGAGCGGTGGATCCGGCACCCTGTGCCGATAACGCAGCCGCTTCCGATGACGGAATGGGTGATGGTTGCGCCGGATGCGATCCGGGCGTCTGGAGCAATCCGGTTCGGCCGAATGCCTATCGCTTGTTCTACGATGGCGCCGAGGCGGTCCGCAACGGGCGGGGTGTCGAGGTTCGCCCGAAGATAGCTCTCGAGGGTGCCGATGTCCTGCCAGAGACCTCTGTGCAGGTGGTATCCGAGCGTGTTCCGGTCGACAAGACCATAGAATCCTGTCTCGACGATACCGGAAAACCCGGTCTCGAGATGGCGGAAGATTTCGGGGCTGAAGACGGCGCTTCCAGTGTAGATGAATGAGGACTCGAGGCCGGTTCCCCGTCGGCCGGCGAAGTCCCTGACGAGCTCGCCCTCTATGCCAACCATGCCGATTGATGCGGCCCCGGGAGTTTCATACAGGCAGAGCGTTCCTGCTTTCTCCGAACTGCGGTGTTTATCGATGAGCGCCCGGAAATCGATGTCGGTGATGATGTCGCTGTTGACGAGCAGAAAGTCGCCGTCCTTCAGCAGCGGTTCGCACCGCTTTAGTCCGCCGCCCGTGCCGAGTATCGTCGTTTCTTCCGAAAAGGTGATGCGCAATTCCCCGAAATCGAAAGCATCCGCGGCTTTGCGGATTTCAGCGGCATGATGGTGAATATTGCAGACGATTTCTCTGACGCCCGACTCCTTGAGCAGCGCGAAAGCATAAAAGAGAGACGGCACGTTGAGAACGGGTATAAGCGGCTTCGGGATATGTTCGGTAAACGGCCTCAGGCGAGTGCCGAAGCCGGCGGCAAGGACAAACGCTTTCATGGGGTGCCTGTTTTTTCAATAAGCGGCAGCAGGAGCGTGCCCGCATTTTTCAGCTCCCTGCGGGATGCGATATAGTCCGAAAGATAGGCAAGTGTCGGCGCGATGGATGCTTCATACTGTGTTTTTCCGAGAACCGCCGTCTGATAACAGAATGTGCCGAGCGCCTTGACATTGCGCTGGAACGCCATCAGGTCGAAAAGGTGGAGATACTCGTCGAGGCTCATCGTCACGGCATTGCGCTCCTGAAGCGTCCGGAAATGACGGGTTTTCAGTTCGTCGGCAAGGGACTGTTCGAGTACGACATAGGAGTCGCGGATGAGCGAGACGGCATCGTACTGCGGCAGCCCCATGCGTGCATCCTGAAAATCTATGATAACGGGCATTCCGTTACGGACCATGATGTTGCGGCTGTGAAAGTCGCGATGATTGAGTACGAAATGCTCCGGCTGGACGAGGATTTCAGTTATGGATTCGAACTCGCAGCGAAGCTCTCCGGCTTTGCTGCTGTCGAAATCCGCCCCGAAATAACCGAACAGGGCGTGTTCGATGAAAAAATCGAATTCAAACATCAGTTTTTCCCTGTCGAAGCTGAGCCTGAATGGCAGCCGACGGGGATCGCCGGTTATGGACTGAATTCCGGCAAGCGTATCGATCACCTCCCGGTATATCTCCGCGGCGAGGCACTCTCTCTCCATGGCGACGAGGTCCTGCAGCTGCACCGTTCCGCAGTCCTCGATCAGCAGAAGGCCCTCTCCGGCATTGACGGCAATGACTTCAGGAACCGGCAGGTCATTGCGGCGCAGGAGGTCGTACACAATCAGGAACGGGTAGTCGTCAGGGTTCGTTTCGCGAAGCAGGGGGTCGCAGCAGGCGATTGCGCTGCCTTTCGGACCCGAGACCCGGTAATAGCGCCGGGTGGAGGCATCGCCCTGTATCGGGGTGATATGAAG
>FUWD013299583.1_pt6 | contig 17410 bp, 18 predicted proteins | sample 1063281 | NCBI WGS metagenome assembly FUWD01 (sample SAMEA79048168, study PRJEB19326) | metagenome | biome: marine | reverse complement strand
AATATTATAAGAAACTTTGTAAAGAGAGGAGCTTATGTAAAAGTATTTCCATACGATTCCTCATTTGAAGATCTACATTCATGGAATCCAGATGGTTATTTTATTTCTAATGGTCCTGGAGATCCAGAACCTCTCAAACAAGCACAACAGTTGGCCAAAGAGATTATTAAAAGAGACTTACCTTTATTCGGTATTTGTTTAGGCCATCAAGTTATAGCTTTAGCAAACGGAATATCTACTTATAAAATGCATAACGGACACAGAGGAATTAATCATCCAGTTAAAAATTTACTCACTGGTAAAGGAGAAATTACTTCTCAAAATCACGGATTTGCCATAAATAGAGAAGAGACTGAAATGCATCCAGATGTAGAAATTACTCATGTTCATTTAAATGATCATACAGTAGCTGGTATTCGCTTAAAAAACAAAAACTGTTTCTCAGTTCAGTATCATCCAGAAGCAAGTCCAGGTCCAAATGATGCAGATTATCTATTTGATCAATTTATTGAAAATATCCAATAATTTACATATGTTAATTCATTTTGATGAATTATCAAAATTTCATCAATAGTATTATTTTTTTTACAAAAAAGTTATTAAATTTTTAACACTTTCTTTTGTTCATCTAATAATTAGTATTACTTTTGTAGGAGTGATGTCTAACATCACTTTCTTTTTCATAGCAATTTTTCCCACTCTTAGGAGTGGGTTTTTTTTACTATCTATTTTTTTTGAATTTGTGTAATTTTCCAACTTAATAGTTGAAATCGTTTTCGTAATAAATATGCTTCTTAGTAAATAAAACAACTCCATATTGTGTAATTTAGCCAATAAATAAAATAAAAATTTCATTAAAATGAGTATTATCATAAACATTCACGCAAGACAAATATTTGATTCTAGAGGAAATCCAACAATTGAGGTAGATGTTACAACCGAAAACGGTGTATCCGGAAGAGCAGCTGTACCCTCTGGTGCATCAACTGGTGAGCATGAGGCTGTTGAGTTAAGAGACGGTGGTAAAGATTATATGGGAAAAGGAGTTAAAAATGCAATTGAAAATGTAAATACGCTCATTTCACAAGAATTACTCGGTGTTTCTGTTTTTGAACAAAATGAAATTGATCAAATCATGATTGATTTGGATGGTACTCCAAATAAATCTAAACTGGGAGCTAATGCTATACTAGGTGTTTCATTGGCTACTGCTAAAGCTGCAGCTAATGAGTTGGGACTACCACTTTACAGATATATTGGAGGAGTTTCAGCAAATACACTTCCAGTGCCTATGATGAATATTATAAATGGTGGTTCACATTCTGACGCACCTATTGCTTTTCAAGAGTTTATGGTTATGCCAGTTAAAGCTGATAATTTTTCACAAGCTATGCAAATGGGATCTGAAATTTTTCACAACTTAAAGAAAGTTTTACATGATAGAAATCTTTCTACAGCTGTTGGTGATGAGGGAGGTTTTGCTCCAACACTAGAAGGTACAGAAGATGCACTCGATACAATTGCTTTAGCTGTAAAAAATGCAGGATATAAATTGGGAGATGATATTATGATAGCCTTAGATTGTGCTGCAGCAGAATTTTATGAAGGAGGTAATTATGATTATTCTAAGTTTGAAGGAAAGTCAGGAAAAATTAGATCTAGCAAAGAGCAAGCAGACTATCTAGCTGAACTAGCTTCTAATTATCCTATTATTTCTATTGAGGATGGTATGGATGAAAATGATTGGGAAGGTTGGAAATATTTAACTGATAAAATAGGTGATAAAGTTCAATTGGTAGGTGACGATTTATTCGTAACTAATGTCAAAAGACTATCTCGTGGAATAGAAAATGGTATTGCTAATTCAATTTTGATTAAAGTCAATCAAATAGGAACACTAACTGAGACTATTGATGCAGTTAATATGGCAAAAAATGCAGGTTTTACGTCTGTAATGAGTCATCGTTCTGGAGAAACTGAAGACACTACAATCGCAGATTTAGCTGTTGCATTAAATTGTGGTCAAATAAAGACAGGTTCTGCATCACGATCAGACAGAATGGCTAAGTACAATCAGTTATTGAGAATAGAGGAAGAATTAGGATCTGTTGCTTACTTTCCAAAAGATAAAGCATTTAAAATATAAATAAATTTGTTTAAAGCATTTAAACCTCTTAATGTGAATTAAGAGGTTTTTTTATTGATTTTAAGATTACTTAGGTGTTATTTTTTCATATTCAAAAACTATCCAAGTTTTTTATAAAAACCCTCTAAAATACCTATCTTTGTATTACTTCTTTTAAAATAAAAATTAAATAAAAAATGTCAGAAATAGCTAAATTAAAAATCGGTGATAACTCATATGAATTTCCCTTGATAGAAGGATCAGAAAATGAATTAGCTATCGATATTAAAACTCTAAGAGGAGTATCTAACGGAGTAATTACTATAGATTCAGGTTATAAAAACACAGGAGCTTGCAAAAGTGCTATTACTTTTCTAAATGGTGAAAAAGGAGTGTTGAGATATAGAGGTTATTCCATTGAGGATTTAGCAGAGAAAGCAGATTTTTTAGAGGTAGCTTATTTGCTGATTTTTGGGGAGTTACCAACTAAAGATCAGTTAGTCAAATTTCACTCAGATATTAAAGATAAGGCCATTGTAGATGACGATGTCAGAAAAATTTTGGATGCATTTCCGAAAACTGCTCATCCTATGGGTATTTTGTCTTCATTAACAAGTGCATTAACGGCTTTTAATCCTTCTTCGGTAAATGTAGATTCTGATGAGGAAATGTACCGAGCTATCGTTAAAATTATGGGAAAACTTCCTGTTTTAGTCTCTTGGGCAATGAGAAAAATTAATGGGTTACCATTAAACTACGGTTCAAATTCATTAGGATATGTAGAGAATGTTATGAGTATGATGTTTTCAAAACCTAACGAAGAATATACAATTAACCCAATAGTAAGAGATGCTCTAAATAAACTATTAATCTTACATGCAGATCATGAGCAAAATTGTTCTACCTCTACTGTTAGAATAGTAGGTTCTTCTCACGCTGGTTTATTTGCGTCATTATCTGCAGGTATTTCTGCACTTTGGGGGCCACTTCATGGTGGTGCAAATCAAGCAGTACTTGAAATGCTTGAAGCCATTAAAGAAGACGGTGGAGATACAAAAAATATATGGCTAAGGCCAAAGATAAAAATGATCCTTTCAGATTAATGGGATTTGGTCACAGAGTATACAAAAACTTTGATCCTAGAGCAAAAATCATTAAAGTTGCTGCTGATCAAGTTTTAAATGACCTTGGAATAGATGATCCAATTTTAGATGTTGCTAAATCGTTAGAACAAGAGGCATTAAATGATCCATATTTTGTTGACAGAAAATTATATCCAAACGTAGATTTTTACTCTGGAATTATCTACAGAGCTATGGGAATACCTGTTGAAATGTTCACCGTAATGTTTGCACTTGGACGTTTGCCTGGATGGATAGCACAATGGAGAGAAATGCGCTTAGGAAAAGAGCCTATTGGACGACCTCGTCAAATTTATACAGGAGAAACTTTTAGAAAATTTAAAGCTGTTCAAAAAAGGTAGAGCAATCAAAATAGAATTGTATTAATTTTTTAAAAAAAGTTCTTTAGGATTATATCTATTAAACATTGTTTTAGTTAATTTATTTTTATTACTTCTTTACATGTTAAATTTAAATATTCAAAACGAAACTTCTAGACTTAGAGCAGTGGTGCTAGGAATAGCTACTCATAATGGTCCTACTCCCACTTTAGAGCAGTGTTATGACCCTAAAAGCAAAATACATGTAAAAGCTGGTACTTACCCTTCTGAGCACGATATGATAATTGAAATGGAATCTGTAGCTAAAGTGTTTGAAAAACATGATATTCTGGTCTACAGGCCAAAAACCATTGATAATTACAATCAAATTTTTTCTAGAGATATTGGCTTTGTAATTGAAGATAAGTTTATTAAGGCTAATATATTACCAGATAGAGACCAAGAGATAGAGGCAATAGATTATATTTTAGATGAAATTCCAAACGAGAATAAAATTACACTGCCCGAAGAATGTCATGTTGAGGGAGGTGATGTGATGCCATGGAATAATTATATTTTTATTGGGACCTACTCTGGAGAAGATTATCCAGATTTTATTACTGCAAGAACCAATATGAATGCTGTTAAAGCGATACAGGAATTGTTCCCACATAAAATTGTAAAATCTTTTGAATTAAGAAAATCAAATGATAATGCAAAAGAAAATGCACTTCATTTAGATTGTTGCTTTCAACCAATAGGAACAAACAAAGCAATTATTCATAAAAACGGATTTTTAAACCTAAAAGAATTCAATTGGCTAGTGGATTTTTTTGGTAAAAAAATGTATTTGAAATTACAAAAGAAGAGATGTATCAAATGAATAGTAATGTGTTCTCCATTTCTGAAGATGTAATAGTTTCAGAAAAAAAATTTACTAGACTAAATACATGGCTTTCGAAACAAGGTTTTACAGTAGAAAAAGTACCTTACTCAGAAATTTCTAAACAAGAAGGGTTACTAAGATGTTCTACGTTACCTTTAATCAGGGATAAATAAGTTTTGCATTAGCAAGTTAGTAATTTGAGAAAAAGTTATTTAGGTATAAACTAGTGAAAAATTATTCTATATAGATTAAGATTATTTTTTTTAATCTTTAAATCAAATAAAAAGTCCATCATAACGATGGACTTTATTATTTTGTGAGGGTTGTAAAATTTAAGGTAAAATAACATTATTAATAGCGTGAATCACTCCATTATTTGCTTGCACGTTAGTTGCAATTATATCACTTACTCTTCCAGAAGAATCAGTTAATCTTGCTCCTCCTGAAATGTCTGCAGTAATGTCTCCACTTAGTGTACTAACTGTTAGGTTATCAGTTAAATTAGAATCTAATACATTAGCTCCTCCTACAACATGGTATTTTAAAACAACATCTAGTGTAGGCTCGTCTATTTCTGATAATGAAGCTAAATTTAATTCTGTTAATAGTCTATTGAAAGCATCATTGATAGGTGCAAAAACTGTAAATGGTGCTGGTGCAGTAGCTGAGTCTGTAGATAACACACCTACAAAATCTGTAGTTAAGTCGCTTCTGGTCAATGCACTCACCAAAGTTGAAAAGTTAGGATCTGCAGTTGCAAATGTTACTATGTTTGGTAGACCAATAACTGCATCAACTTTATGAATGACTCCATTCACTGCTAAAATGTCTGCGGCTGATACAGATGAAACACCATTAAATCTGACTCCATTAGAGGTATCTACATAAATAGATAATGGTGTCTGTGAAGCTGCACTGGTAGCTAAGGTGTTAGCATACCCCGTAGAAAGATCAGTAGATATCAAAGAGCCACTGATTACATGGTTAAGTAATACTTTTGTTAAGATGTCTACAGGTACTTCCTCTAAACTATTAAAATTATTGGCACTAAGAAATGCTGCGAACGCGTCATTTGTAGGTGCTAGGACTGTAAAAGGTCCTTCTCCGTTTAAAGCAGAAACTAAATTTGCTCGGTCTAATGCTGCTACTAAACTTGTTAAATCTGCAGAATCTACTGCTAGGTTAACAATAGTGCTAACATCTTGAACATTTTCATCATCATTATTGTTACAAGATTGTAATGTAGTTAATGAGATTAATAAAATTGGGATAATTTTAAATAAATTTTTCATAAATATAATTTTTAAATTGTGTTCAACAAAACTATGTTATTGTTAAACAAAATAGATATTAAATTTTGTTAAATAAAACTCAATGACTTGTTAATTATTTATTTTAATTTTAAAGGACGCTTCTTTTTTTTGGAAGCTAAAAAGTAATAATTTTGTGAACGAAATTAATGATCATGTTACAAACCACTAATTCAATTTTAATGATTCGCCCTATTAACTTTAGGATGAATGAGCAAACAGCTGTAAACAATTATTACCAAAAAGTTTTAGACAATATATTGCCTTTCTCTGTTAATGGTAAAGCTCAAAGAGAATTTGACGCCTATGTAGAAAAACTTAAATCCTTTGGTGTGCAAGTTGTTGTAATATCAGATGAAGAAAATACAGATACACCAGATTCCATATTTCCTAATAATTGGATTTCTTTTCATGAAAATGGTACAGTTGGTTTGTATCCTATGTTTGCAAAAAACAGAAGATTAGAGAGGAGAGAAGACATTCTAGATAAGTTAGAGGAGGAAGGGTTTATAATTAAAACCATAATTGATTATTCTGATGCTGAAAAACATGATGTATTCCTTGAGGGAACAGGAAGTTTATTATTAGATAGAATTAATAGAAAGGCATATTGTGCTTTATCACCAAGAGCTGATGAAGATTTATTACTTGAGTTTTGTGAAGATTTTGAATATACTCCTGTAATTTTCAGTGCTAATCAAACTGTGAATTCTAAAAGAGAAGCCATATATCACACTAATGTAATGATGTGTTTAGCTGAAACATTTGCTGTCATTTGTTTGGGAAGCATAGATGATAAAAAAGAGCGAAAAAATGTTTTGAAACATTTAAAAGAGGATGGTAAAAAGGTTATTGAGATTTCAGAAGAACAAGTAGATAGTTTTGCAGGCAATATGTTGCAAGTACGTGGTAAAGACAATGAATTATTTTTAGTAATGAGTCAAGCTGCTCATGATTCATTAACCACTTCACAAATAGCTCAAATAAATAATCATTGTAAAATAATTTCTAGTTCTTTAGATACTATTGAAGCTTGTGGAGGTGGAAGTGCGCGTTGCATGATGGCTGAAGTTTTTCTACCTAAAATATAAGCTGTAGATTACTAGTGTAATTATTTTATTTTAATGTTTGTTATTATACCTAAGGTTAGTGATATTTTAATATTTTAGCATAAAGAACATTTATTAATGACTTACCTTAAACATATCGGTAAATATTTCATGATGCTTGGTCAGGTTTTTAAAAGACCCCAGAGAGGAAGAGTTTTTAGAGAAGCTCTCTTTAGGGAGTTTGATGAACTTGGATTAAAATCTGTTGGAATTGTAATATTTATTTCTTTCTTTATTGGAGGTGTTATTGCTCTTCAAACAGCTTTGAATATTGAAAACCCTCTTATACCTAAATATTTAGTAGGGTTTGCAACAAAACGTTCTGTAATTTTAGAATTTGCACCAACTTTTTGCTCTATTATATTAGCAGGAAAAGTAGGTTCCTATATAACTTCAAGTATTGGAAGTATGAGAGTTACTGAACAAATAGATGCACTTGAAGTGATGGGAATTAATTCTCTAAATCATTTAGTACTTCCAAAAGTTTTGGCAACAGTTTTCTTTTATCCATTCTTAATTGTATTAGCCATGTTTCTTGGAATTTTCGGTGGATGGGTAGCAGGTTTTACGTCAACAATGTTTTCAGAAATTGATTATATGCAAGGATTACAGCTAGATTTTAATCCTTTCTTAGTTCAATATGCTCTCATAAAAACATTAATATTTGCATTTCTTATCGCAACAGTTCCTTCTTATCATGGATACTATGTTAAAGGCGGTTCCATTGCAGTTGGAAAAGCTAGTACTCAAGCAGTGGTATGGACTATTATATTAATAGTGATTACAAATTATTTTTTAACTCAATTATTGCTTACTTAAATGATTATTGTAGATAAGCTATATAAAGGTTTTGAAGGAACTCAAGTATTGAAAGGAATTTCAACTACTTTTGAGTCAGGAAAAACTAGTTTAATTATTGGACAAAGCGGATCTGGTAAAACGGTTTTTTTAAAGTCATTAATAGGTCTTCATGTTCCTGAAAGAGGAACTATCTCTTTTGATGGTGCTGTCAATACTCAGTTTACCATTGAACAAAAAAGACAATGGCGACAAGAGATTGGTATGGTGTTTCAAGGAAGCGCATTATTTGATTCACAAACTGTTCAGGAAAATGTAATGTTTCCATTGAAAATGTTTAAAAAGCAATCTCAAGAAGAAATGATAGAAAGAGTCAATTTTGTCTTGAAAAGAGTGAACTTAGAAAATTCTAATTTTAAATTTCCTGCAGAGCTTTCTGGAGGAATGCAAAAGAGAGTTGCTATTGCCAGAGCCATAGTTATGAATCCTAAATACTTATTTTGTGATGAGCCAAACTCTGGTTTAGATCCCAATACGGCCATATTAATTGATAATTTAATCCAAGAAATTACTGATGAATATCAAATAACAACAGTTATTAATACACATGATATGAATTCTGTAATGCAAATTGGGGATAAAATTGTCTTTTTAAAGGATGGTGTAAAAGCATGGGAAGGGACTAGTAAAGAGGTCTTTAAAACTGATAATGAAGCTGTTGTAAAATTTGTTTATAGCTCTGAATTATTTAAAAAAGTTCGACTTGCGTATTTAAATGAAACTAAATAAAAATTTAGTTTGAAAATTGATAATTTGCTTTTATATTTGCAGCCGCTAAGGAATAAATATGACCTGGTAGCTCAGTTGGTAGAGCATCTCCCTTTTAAGGAGAGGGTCCTGGGTTCGAGCCCCAGCCCGGTCACAAAAATTAAACTCCAAACATTCGTTTGGAGTTTTTTTTATTGCTTATTTTAATTTTTCTTTTAGAATTAAGTTCTCCAAATTTAATCTTTTTTGTAACCACTTAGTCATTTTAACTCCTAGCTCATCTTTATTTGTGATACTATCATACCAACTAATTGTGGCTACAGGGATTGTGTCTATTGTTTCAAAATTTGTTGAAATAACTTTTGAGAAACTAATGGTTTTTAATCCTTCGTAATTAATTTTTGCTTCTTGACTAATTTGAGTAAAAGGAATTTTTTCTTTAGTTAGTTTTTCTAAAGCTTTAATTAGTTCTTTAATTTTTACATCTTTTTCCTGAATACTTTCGTCTTTAGAGGCAATTAACTTTTGATTTTTCACATATAAGTCTTCAATTGACTTTACTTTGTCGGATAATTTTGAGGTTTCCTCATCTTGTGTGATTTTAAGCGTAGTGTTATTTAATTTATATTCTATTAGTTTTGATTTCCATTTAATTTGCTCCTGCTCAGTTAATTTTTTACCTATGTTCACTATATCAATTTTTTTGTCAGCATAGATTATTTTCTTATTGACGATTCCTGCTCCCGTAGCTTGCTCTAAATCATTAATGAATTTGGTTGAATTCTGTTCAAATGTATTTTGTCTATATAACTGCACAAATGTGTATATACTGTATGAAAATATTATTAATGCAACAGTAGATGCTAAACGTGCAACTCTTTTTCTACTAGCAGAATTTATATATTTAACTACTGGAAAATTTAAAAATTTAATGATGACGAACGTAGCTAAAGCTATGAATATAGAATTGATAATGAACAAAAACATAGCACCTCCAAAAAACGTTAAATTACCTACAGCTAATCCATAACCAGCTGTACATAGGGGAGGCATTAAAGCTGTAGCAATGGCTATACCTGCTATAGTATTTGTCATTTCTTTATATCTACTGAGAGCTACAATAAGAGTTAAACCACCAGCAATTGCAATAAGCACATCTCTTACATCTGGTTTTGTTCTCGCCAATAATTCGGGTGTCAGTTCTTGAAATATAGGGATACTAAAGAATAAGAAGGAAGTAACAACACTGATGCCTACCATCACTCCAAGATTTACGAGAGAGCTTTTCATAGTGTCTATATCGTTGATCCCAATTGAGAGACCAATTCCTAGGATTGGCCCCATAAGTGGAGAAACTAGCATAGCGCCAATAACAACTGCTGTAGAACTTATGTTTAAACCAATGGAGGCAATAATAATTGAGAAAACTAGAATCCATGCTGTGTGACTTTTAACATGAATTCCATCTTTAATTTTCTGAATAGTAACTTTTTTATCTGTTCCCTCTCTAATATCAAGAAGATCAAAAAAGAAATCTTTTAAACTAATGGCAAAATTTTTAAATTCTTTTTTTACGTTTTCTTGTTTTACTTCTGATTGACTTGATTGATGGTCTTCCATATTTTTATTTTTTCATTAAAATAACCTCTGCATTTTGATTGAAAAGATAAACACGATTTGTTTTTAAATGAATGCATTCATATCGAGTTTTTCTTTTATTTCCTTTCTGATACAATTTATCTTTAAAGATAAAGCTGCTATTAACTGGTAATTCAAAGATAAAGTTCTTTCCTTCTTCAGCAATATTCTCTTTGAGAGCTAAAGATAACTTAGCGTCACTATCGGTACTTGCCTTCGGATTTTTTAAATAATTAGCTAGAGGATTTAGCATATAATTAGGAAAAATAGAGGGTTGTAAAAAAGGTAACATTAGGTGCTGGAAATTTCGTTTCCATTCTTTTCCGTGAGGTTTAACTCTTCCGTTTTCAATAAAAGTTACATGATGAGCGATCTCGTGAACTAAAGTAAGTAAAAATTGATAAGGATTTAAGTTGTTATTAATAGTGATTTGAAGTTTACCATTAGAGAGTTTTCTGAAATCGCCGTGTTTTGTTTGACGTTCGTTTACAATTTTTAAATTTATTTTATAACGTTCTAGAAGTTCTTCTAAGGTTTTGAAAGCATTTTCTGGTATGTATTTTTTGAAACTAATAGCCTGTTTTTTCGGGTTGATAAAGGAGTAAAATTCAAAAAAAAGTTAAGGTGTTGTGTTAGATACCTGTAGCACTTTACCATTGTAAAATCTATTACCTGAAATTGCAAAATTATATATATAATTTGCCATTTCATTTGCTTGAAGAGAGGCCTGGTAATCTGGAAATGCTTCTGCAAGCATTTCTGTTTGGACTGCACCAAGAGCAAGAACATTAAATGCAATTTCTTTTTCTTTATATTCTTCTGCAAGTAATTCTGATAAGGTTATAACAGCACCTTTTGCTGAGCTGTATGCAGCTAATCCAGGAAACTTTAAACTACCTTGAATACCACCTATACTACTTATTGTTACAACATGACTCCCTTTTTTCAAAAAAGGGATACATATTTGAGTCAATTCAGCAACACCAAAAACATTTACATCATATACTTTTAAAAAATCATCTTTTGTTAAATTCTCAAAAGGCTTATTAATTAGAAATCCAGCATTATGAATCAAAATATCAACTTCATTCCAATTTTCGTGAATGTAAGTAGATACTTTTTTTAAGTCTTTGTTGCTACTAACATCAACCGATAAAGTGGTTATATTATTTAATTTTAAATTTTCAAGCGGAGCGCTATTTCTTGAAAGCGCCAGAACTTGAAAATTATTCTTGGCAAATTGTTGAGCTAATTCAAAACCAATTCCTCTACTAGTACCTGTAATAATTACTTTTTTCATTTCATTTCTATTTTATTGGTAATGGTTCATGTTTAATTTAAAGCTATAGTATCTATTTTAAAAATCAATGTGTTGGTATGCTCCAGCATCAGGGCTCAATAATCTTGAGACTCCTAAAATGTCTAAAGGGATTAAATTGGCTCCATCAAAATTCCCAAAGTTAATAGCTTGGCTTTCTTGCCCTATAATAAAATCATTCATAGTTGGGTTTTTAAAATGTGACACCCCATTTAGGATAATATTATCATACAAATTAGTATCATCAAAATTTATTTCAGGAATTCCAGTAAATAAATTATTGAGATCAGAAAATTTTATCAAAGAGTTAGAAACTTTAAAATTAAAAATACTTCCCTCAATTCTGTCTGGAAGAAATTCTATATTATTATTACCATCAATGATGCAATTTGTAAAATTAGCGGCAACTAAGTCTCTAGTTTCGGTAATTTCTTGTCCACTAGAATTATTATAGGTGTAAAAATTGTTAATGTAAACAGTTTGTAATGATCTAATTCCATTAGTCCAATAATTTGCAAACGTACTATGAGTAAAGTTATAGTTTCCACCGATAGTACACGCAAGAGATGCTTCTCCTGCATTACCAATGACTAAATTTTTTCCATCAATACTTGTTTCTCTTCCATACAAACCAAAGTTTGAATGATTTGTGATCTCAGAATTCTTTACAATTAAAGTAGGAGTTGTATTAGATGATATTGAATCGACTAAAATCCCAATGATTCCATTTTTTATTTGAGCATGATTTATCTCGTTTTCTTTACTTCCAGCTCTTAGCCAGATGGTTCCCCACTGGCCAGGAATATTGCTAAATGTACTTTCTAACCTGTCACCCTCAAAAACTACTTTTTCATTAAGACTCCCATTTACTTTTAAGCTTGCTCCTCGATCAATGATTAATCCAGAATTATTGTGAAAATAGACTTTTGCTCCGGCAGTAATTGTTAATGTACTATTTTCTGGAACAGCAGCATATCCATATATAACTGTAGGTTTTGTATTCGTAAAAATAAGTTCTTCAGTGGTTAAAAATCGCCCGTTTATGGAAGTGGTTTCACCATCTAATATCAGAGAATTTACGGTCATAGTAAATGGATCTCTGTCAGGGTAAATAAAGTTTGCATCCTGAACGAGCGTCACCAACTCTACTTTTTGTTGATTTGTTCCGTTATCAAATAAAATCTTATCAGTATATAACGGATCTGAAATCGAAGAAATATCTACAGTGGTTTCAATAAAAACAAAAATACTATCCTTAGCTAAAATATCAATATTTTGAAAATCTTTCCCAGGAATTCCATCCACATTTAACCTGTAGTTAGAACTCAATCCTTTCTCTAAAACGATAGTAGGAATTGTAATATCTTGGTTCCCTCTATTGTAAACTTTTAAGTTATAAGTTGCCGATCCAATGTTTGAAAATATAGTATCTAAAAAAACGGTGTCTTTTGAGAACTCTAATTTACCAAAACTTGGCACTGTACTAAAATCTTTTCTACAAGATGAAATAGATAAAGTTAGAATTATAGATAAAAGTATCAGTAAATTTCTCATTTAAAAATTTATTTAAAAGTATAACTTTAAACTAAGTTGGTTATTGTTTTTTTATAAGTTCTATTTCGTATAGTTTTTTCCAGTTTTTTCCAGTTACAAATAATCTATTGGTTTCTTTGTCATAGGCTATTCCATTTAAAACATCATTATCTTTAATTAATGTTTGAGTTTTTTCTATTTCTTTCACCAAACCAGTAAGGTTAGCAATTCCTTCAACAATACCATTATTTGGATTGATGATTGCTATTAGGGGTTTTTGCCAATAATTAGCATAGATTCTCCCATCAATAAATTCAAGTTCATTAAGCTGACTTATGCTTTGTTTATTGGTATAGGCCTGTATGTATTCTTTTTTCTTTTTGTGAAGAAGAATCTAAAAACCAAATTTTACTAGTTCCATCAGACTTTATTAATTCAGTTTCAGAATGAGTTAAGCCCCATCCCTCTTTACTTCTGTTATACGAGAATTCACTTTCTAACTCAAATGTATTTAGATTGTAAACAAAACCTTTATTAGCTTTCCAAGTTAAAAAATAGATTTTATTATTGACGATTGTCATTCCTTCTCCAAAATATTTTTTTTCAAGCTCAATTTTTTTTAGGACTTTCCCTGTCTTTAAATCAACTTTCCTTAGGGAAGATTGTCCGTTTTGACCTGTGGTTTCATATAGGAATCCTTTATGATATTCTAATCCTTGAGTGTAGGCATTTCCGTCATGTGGGTAGGTATTTATAATCTTGTATCCATAGGATATAAAAGGGGTATTGGAAAATACCTCTACAGAATTATTAACTCTTTTACTTTTCTGATCACCATAAGCTACCATTGCAGAAATAATTAACTTTCCTGTTCCATACTCTTTGGTGTCTAAAATAAATGACTTTTTTTCAGATAAAATTTCATTTCCGTTTACAAAAAAAGTTACTTCCTCTATGGGAAAATCATTTTCTTCACTCAAGCTAATTTCTACTTTATCATTTAAAACAGCTTTCTTAGGAGCAACAATTGATAAATTATATTGAGATTCGCATGAAGTTATTGTTATGAATATAAACAGTAAAATAGAGAATGTGAAGATGGGTTTCATTTAGATTATTTTTATACAAATAAAACAATTTATTTGTTTGTAAATTGAAAAATATGGTTAAATTTGCATCCTCAAAAGGATAAATGTGTCTTTTTGGTAAATTTCGAGTAAGCTTTACCAACTTTGCTCTTAATTAAACATTAAGTAGAATATTTAAAGATAGTAAACATGAAAAAAGGAATACATCCAGAAAATTATAGAATGGTAGCGTTTAAAGACATGTCTAATGAAGATGTTTTTTTAACACGTTCTACTGCTAATACAAAAGAAACTTTAGAAGTTGATGGTGTAGAGTATCCTTTAATAAAATTAGAGATATCTAGAACATCTCATCCATTTTATACTGGTAAATCTAAACTAGTTGATACAGCAGGTCGTATTGATAAGTTCAAAACTAAATACGCAAAATTCAAAAAATAATTTTTTGATTCACAGAATAAAAAAAGCCTCGACATTGTCGAGGCTTTTTAATTTTCTTTTTATTTCTACTAAACTTCCATATAGTCCTCAATAGGATTACAAGAACAAATTAAGTTTCTGTCTCCAAAAGCCTCATCTACTCTTCTAACAGTTGGCCAGAATTTGTTATCGTGAACAAACTCTAGAGGAAATGCAGCTACTTGTCTAGAATAAGGAAAGTCCCATTCATCAGCAGTAATCATAGCCATCGTATGTGGAGCATTCTTTAAAACATTATTCGGTTGATCTTTGTTTGCAAATGCTATCTCTTTTCTAATAGAGATCATTGCTTCACAAAATCTATCTAATTCTCTAATATTTTCAGATTCAGTAGGTTCAATCATCATTGTTCCAGCAACAGGGAAAGAAACTGTTGGAGCGTGAAAACCGTAATCCATCAATCGTTTTGCAATATCTACAACTTCAATTCCATTTTCTTTAAAATCACGACAATCAATAATCATTTCATGGGCAGCTCTTCCCATTTCTCCTTTGTATAAAGTATCATAATGTCCGTCTAGTCTTTCTTTAATATAGTTAGCATTAAGAATAGCTAATTTTGTAGAGTCTGTTACACCTTTAGATCCAAGCATTTTAATGTAACCATAGGAAATAAGACAAGCTAATGCACTTCCCCAAGGGGCAGCAGATATAGCGGTAATCGCTTTTTCACCTCCAGTTGGAATAAGAGGATTTGTTGGTAAAAAGGGAACCAGTTGTGGAGCTACGCAAATTGGACCAACTCCAGGACCACCTCCACCATGAGGTATAGCAAATGTTTTGTGTAAGTTGAGATGGCAAACATCTGCGCCAATGGTTGCAGGATTTGTTAAACCTACCTGGGCATTCATGTTGGCACCGTCCATATATACTTGACCTCCGTTGTCATGAATAATTTGGGTAATTTCTTTAATTGCGCTCTCAAAAACACCATGAGTGGATGGATAAGTTACCATCAAAGCAGCTAAATTATCTTTATATTTTAATGCCTTTTCTTTAAGATCAAGAATATCAATATTTCCGTTTTCAGCTGTTTTTGTAACAATTACTTTCATTCCTGCCATAATTGCTGAGGCAGGATTAGTTCCATGAGCAGAAGCAGGAATTAAACAAATATTTCTATGATGATCTCCATTGTTAATATGATAAGCTCTAATAGTCATCAAGCCAGCAAATTCTCCTTGAGCTCCAGAATTTGGTTGCAGTGAAGTACCTGCAAAACCTGTAATTTCATTTAATTGTTCTTCCAGTTTAGTCAATATCTCCTGATATCCTTCTGCTTGGTTTAGTGGAACAAACGGATGAATATTACCCCAGTTTGCATGACTTAGTGGAAGCATCTCTGAGGCAGCATTTAATTTCATTGTACATGAACCTAGCGAGATCATAGAATGATTTAATGCTAAATCTTTACGCTCTAGTCTTTTTATATATCGCATCATTTCAGTTTCTGATTGAAATGAGTTAAATATCTCGTTGTCTAGAAAAGAAGTATTTCTTTTAGCTAAGTCAGGAATAGAGTCAATTTCTGTAAAACTTGTGACTAATTTTTCAGGAAGGTTGAAAGCACTTGTAAATGTGAAAAGTATGGCATTTATTTCCTTTAATCCTACAGTCTCGTTTATTGAGATAGAGACAGTTTCGTTGTCTATATAGTTAAAATTAATATTTTGGGATTCAGCAGTGTTTTTCAGAGTAATGGCATCTGCTTTAATGGTAATTGTGTCAAAATAATGGCTATTAATTTGCTTAAAACCTAAATCATTTAAAGCAGTAGCTAGTGTAGTTGTGCTTTTATGAACAGAATCGGCAATGAACTGAATTCCTCTTTTTCCGTGATAAGCGGCATACATTCCTGCCATAACTGCAAGCAGTACTTGAGCTGTACAAATATTTGAAGTTGCTTTTTCTCTTTTGATGTGTTGCTCTCTAGTTTGAAGAGCCATTCGAAGTGCTCTATTTCCATTTTTATCTTTCGTAACACCAATAATTCTTCCAGGAATACTTCTTTTATAAGCTGATTTTGTAGCAAAATATCCAGCGTGAGGTCCACCATAGCCTAAAGGAATACCAAAACGTTGGGTAGTTCCTACAACTACATCAGCTCCAAATTCTGCAGGAGCTTTTAATTTTACAAGAGATAAAATATCAGCAGCAACAGCTACTTTAATATTGTTAGCATTAGCCTTCCCAATAAAGTTAGTGTAATCATAAACTTGACCATGTTTTCCTGGATATTGAACAATAGCTCCATAATATTCATCTGAGAAATCAAATTCTTCATGATTTCCAACTACTAAATTTACTCCAATAGGAATTGCTCTAGTTTTTAATACAGATAAAGTTTGTGGCAATACTTCCTCTGAAACAAAGAACTTATTTACACCTGCTTTTTTTGTGATCTTTCACGTACATCAAATAGTAAAGCCATTGCTTCAGCTGCAGCTGTAGACTCATCTAACAGAGAAGCATTAGCCAATTCCATACCGGTTAAATCGCATACCATAGTCTGATAATTTAACAAGGCTTCCAATCTTCCTTGAGCAATTTCTGCTTGATAAGGTGTGTATGCAGTATACCATCCTGGATTTTCTAATATATTCCTTTTGATGACACTTGGCACTATAGCTTCATGATACCCAAGTCCAATGTAACTTTTAAATATTTTGTTTTTCTTTGAAAGTTCTTCAATGTGGTTTAAATATTCATATTCACTCATTGGATCTTCCAAATCCAGAGATTTTTGAAGTCTAATATCCTCCGGGATAGTCTCCTTAATCAATTGGTCAAGACTTTTAATTCCAATAAAATCAAGCATTTGCTTTTGTTCATTTTCATCTGGTCCAATATGTCTTCTTTGAAATGAATTAGTGTTCATTGGTATAGTATTATTAATTTTATGCAAAATTAACGAAA
>FUWD013429698.1_pt5 | contig 17444 bp, 18 predicted proteins | sample 1063281 | NCBI WGS metagenome assembly FUWD01 (sample SAMEA79048168, study PRJEB19326) | metagenome | biome: marine | reverse complement strand
ATGCATTTTATTATGAAGTGAGATCTTACACAAACTCAACTACGCATTGGGATGATTTATCTTTTATAGAGAACAGCACAGCAGTTATTACAAACAATGCAATTGCAGGTTTTTCAACCTATCCAAATCCAATAACAAACAATACATTCACACTTACTTCCGCTTCTAATGAAGAGAAAAGTGTAATGATCTTTAATTTGTTAGGAAAAAAAGTATTAGACACCCGTTTTTCTGGAATAAAATCAGAAATTAATGTTGCTGCAATGAATGCAGGACTTTATATTTTGAAAGTAACAGAAGCAGGAAAAATAGCTACTAAAAAGTTAGTGATTAAATAAGTTACTACTTTTTCTTACCTTTTAAAAGCTCCGAATGTATTTCGGAGCTTTTTTATTTTCACTACCTTTCCTTTAGAAAAAGAAAAATACACTGCTATGAATTTATCTGTCAACCTAAAGGATGTCCTTTTTTTGGACATAGAAACCGTTCCTCAAAAAGAAAAGTGGCATCAGCTTTCTACAGAAACACAAGCCCTATACGAAAAGAAAACAAAGTACCAGCGCAAAGAAGAGTTCACAGCCGAAGCATTCTACGACCGCGCAGGGATTTGGGCAGAATTTGGAAAAATAATCTGTATTTCAGTGGGTTATTTTATTGCGGATGCAGCGCAAGAAAAATTTCGTTTGACTTCTTTTTACGGCCACGATGAACACCGAATTTTAACGGATTTCAAGACCTTGTTAGAGACTCATTTTGTGAAGAGAAGCAAGCTGCTCTGCGCACACAACGGAAAAGAGTTTGATTTTCCTTTTATCGCTAGAAGAATGATTGTGCACCAAATAGCACTTCCGGAAAAGCTGAATTTGTTTGGCAAAAAACCTTGGGAAGTTCCGCATTTAGACACTTTGGAATTGTGGAAATTTGGAGATTACAAACACTACACCTCCTTGAAATTACTGACTGCTATTTTAGGGATTGCTTCCCCAAAAGACGACATTGATGGCAGTGAAGTAGCGCAGGTCTATTACCAAGAGAAAGACCTAGAAAGAATTGTTGCCTATTGCGAAAAAGACACGCTTGCCGTTGCGCAAGTTTTATTAAGGTTTAACAACCAAGCCTTGTTAGCAGATTCCGAAATTGTGCGGGTTTAGTATTCCATTGACAATTGCGGTGATATTTTTACTTTTAGCTGTGATTATTGGATTTAGTCTTCTAATTTCATAGAAAGTTCTAACCAGCGTTCTTCTTTCTGCGCAAGCTGGTCGATCGTTCCTTGAAGTTCCTCAGATTTTTCAGCAATATCATCAGTAGCAATGGCCACCTCTAAAAATTGCTTTTCAATAGTTGCTTTCTTTTTTTGAAGCCTTTCAATATCTCCTTCTAAAGTCCCAAACTCTCTTTTTTCATTGAAACTTAATGCATTTTTAGTCGCTTTTTTTTCGACTTTCTTTGCTACGGGTTTTTCTGCAATTTCTTTTGGAGCAGAACCATCATATGCTCTAAAGTCTGAATAATTCCCTGGGAAATTTTCTACAACACCTTCTCCTCTAAAAACAAAAAGGGCGTCTACAATTTTATCCATGAAATACCGGTCGTGGGAAACTACAAGTAAGTTTCCAGGGTAGTCTAATAAAAAGTTCTCTAAGACATTTAAAGTAACCACATCCAAATCATTGGTGGGCTCATCAAGAATTAAAAAATTGGGATTCTGAATCAATACCGCACACAAATACAGTCGTTTTTGCTCGCCACCCGAAAGTTTTTCTACAAAGTCATACTGCTTTTTCTTATCGAATAAAAAACGTTCTAATAGCTGAGAAGCAGATATTTTTCTTCCTTTAGAAAGCGGTATAAATTCTCCAAATTCTTTTACGACCTCAATTACTTTTTGTCCTGGTTTTATGGTAATTCCTGCCTGCGTATAATACCCATATTTTACCGTTTCACCTAAAACTACTTTTCCTCCATCTAAATCCGCTTTTTCTGTGATAATATTTAAAAAAGAAGATTTTCCTGTTCCATTTTTACCGATGATTCCAATTCTTTCTCCGCGTTTAAAAATATAATCAAATCCGTCTAGAATCTTTTTATCCCCAAAAGACTTGTATACTTTGTGAAGCTCTAAGATTTTACTTCCTAAGCGCTCCATATTGATTTCTAGCTGCACCTGATGGTCTTTTCTTCGCTGGTGTGCACTTTCTTTAATTTGATAGAAATCATCGGTTCTAGACTTTGATTTTGTTGTTCTTGCTTTTGGTTGCTTGCGCATCCATTCCAACTCTTTTTTAAACAAACTCTTCGCTTTGCCTAAGTTGGTCGCTTCCAAAGCCAAGCGCTCTTCTTTGTTCTGCAGATAATAAGAATAATTCCCTTTGTATTTATAGATTTTACCCTCGTCTAACTCTAAGATTTCGTTACAAACGCGTTCTAAGAAGTACCGGTCATGTGTGACCATGAACAGGGTTATTTTTTCTTTTGCAAAAAAGGCTTCTAACCATTCGATCATTTCTAAATCCAAATGATTGGTAGGCTCGTCTAAAATTAATAAATCGGGTTTGTTAATAAGCACAATCGCCAAAGAAAGTCGTTTTCTTTGCCCACCAGAAAGTGCTCCCACTTTTAGACTGAGATCCTCTAATTTTAGTTTGGATAATATTTGTCTGTACTGGGTTTCAAAATCCCAAGCGTTGTGCTGGTCCATTAAGTCAAATGCCGCCTGATAGGCATCACCATCATCAAGATTTTTAAGCGCTTTTTCGTATTGATTTACGATCGAAAGAATTTTATTGTCAGTAGCAAATATGGTTTCTTCAATAGTTAAATCAGGATTGATATCATCTTTCTGAGCTAAATACGCAATAGAAATTCCTTTTCTACTGACTACCTGCCCAGCATCGGGAACATCTAAATTTGCGATAATATTTAGTATAGATGTTTTTCCACTTCCATTTTTTGCAATGAAAGCTACCTTTTGATCTTTGTTAATTCCGAAAGAGATGTCTTCAAACAAAACACGCTCTCCATAGGCTTTAGAGATATTTTCTACTGATAAATAATTCACTATTTGTATTTTTTTACAAAGAAACGAAAAACCCAAGCAAAGGCTTGGGTTTTTGAGTCATTTAATTTTCAGAGATCGCATTGGGGGTACGAACTAAAAAATTAAACACACTACAAACATATACTTAAATAATGATCTTGACAATCCCCGAAAACAGTGTTTTTTTCGCACTACTGAATATGGGATGCTGTCCTTTATAAGTGAGTGCCTTCGGCTGTTTCCTACTTTTTTGAATAATAATTTTTAAAAATATATAATTTTGTTTTAGGCATAAAATAAAAATTTTCTAAAATAACCGTTTGTTTGGAGGGTGTTTTTTACCCATTTCAAATATTCTAAAATGTTTTTAATAATGCTATCTTGCGTCTTAAATATTGAAAAAGAGCATATGAAAATAATTGTACCAATGGCAGGAATCGGTTCTCGTTTAAGACCACACACCTTAACCGTTCCCAAACCGTTAACAGTAATCGCAGGAAAACCAATTGTACAAAGATTGGTAGAAGATATTGCCGCTGTAATTGATGAAAAAATAGATGAAATAGCTTTTATAATTGGTCCCGCAAAAAAAGGCTTTCCGGCAAATACTTCGGAACACTTGTTGAAAATTGCAAAAGGATTGGACGCAAAGGGAACTGTATATATCCAAGAGGAAGCTTTAGGGACTGCACATGCACTTTTTTGTGCGAAAGATTCACTCAGTGGACCCTGCGTTGTTGCGTATGCAGATACCTTATTTAAAGCAGATTTTAAGTTAGATGCGAATGCAGATGGGGCTATTTGGGTAAAAAAAGTTGCAGATCCAAGTGCTTTTGGAGTGGTGAAATTAGAAAATGGTTTTATCAAAGATTTTGTAGAAAAGCCGAAAGACTTTGTTTCAGATTTGGCAATTATAGGAATCTACTATTTTAAAGATGGAGACAAGGTACGAGACGAAATCCAATATTTAATTGACAACAATCTAAGAGAAAATAATGAATACCAATTAACCAATGTTTTAGAAACTTTAAAAAGAGACGGGGCGAAATTTATTCCCGGAACCGTAGATACTTGGATGGATTGTGGAAAGAAAGATCCAACAGTAGATACCAACAAGCAAGTTTTACAATTTGAGCATAAGACAGGAAATAATTTAGTCTCTGATGATGTTGTTCTCGAAAACTCGGAAATTATACAACCTTGTTATATTGGGAAAAACGTGGTACTTAAAAACACAAAAATTGGACCTTATGTTTCTATCGGTGAAAACAGTTTTGTAGAGAACGCAACCATTACAAACTCCTTAATACAAACCAATGTAGTAATTTCCAACGCAAAATTAGACAATGCAATGATCGGAAACCATGCAAAATACGATGGGAACTTTACGTCTGTTAGTCTTGGAGATTACACAGAATTAACCTAACAATCTTGAGCACAAAGAAAAGGACATACAGAAAAGAGTGGCGCTTATTTTATCTTAAAAGGGCTCTTTTTTCTTTGTTCTTTTTTTTGATATTCTTGAAAGGCTTCACCCAAGAGCGTATCCTAGCGCCACAGGAATTAACAGAAGAGATGGAACTAAATTTCCAGGACTTTTTCTTCAAAGCACTTTCCGAAAAAGCAATTGGAAATTATCAGAAAGCCCTAGAAAATTTAGAGAGTTGCAATCAAATAATACCCAATACGATGGCGGTCTTTTTTGAGTTTTCTAAAAATCACTTGGAATTAGGGAATCTGTTTTTAGCGAAAGAATATATTGAACAAGCACTTAAAATTGATCCTAAAAATAACTGGATGCAAAAGCATTTGACAAAAATTTTTAAAAGTGAAAAACAATCTTTAGGGGGCATACAAAATAGCCAAAAACCAAGCATTTTAAGTTTAAAAGATAGCTTAGAAAAAGGAAGTAGTAGTCTTAGTAGTCCAAAATTGCAGGATGTTGAGGATGTTTTTAAAACCTTTGAAACCGTGCAATCATATGCAGCTCTAAAACGTATTTTAGAGCGTTCTAAAGAGAATACAGCGCAGCTTTTAAAGTACAGTGGAGAAGGGATCCTATTGTTTCCTGCGCAACCTTTTGTATATTTAATGCATGGAGAAGCATTGAACTCAAAAAAGCAGTACAGCAAAGCTTTAGAAATTTTAAAAAGCGGTCTTGACTTTGTTTTTGAAGGTTCTGTAGCGATTTTGTTTTACAAAGAACTTGCGATTTCTTATCAAGGTTTAGGAGATGAAAACGCAGCAAAAAAATACAGAGAAAAGTCAAAAAAAATTAAAAATTAAAATGCGTACGTTAAAATATTTATTGCTGTTCGTCCTTTTTTTTACTTCTTGTAAAATAAAAAAAGAGGCTTCAGATACTGCGGGATTTGTGAAAGAGATGTCGGCAAAAAAGGTAGTGAAAAAACACATTGCAGCCAACTTTTCTAAAAAAACTTTGAAGGCTAAGTTCAAAGTAGCGTATAGAGACAGAAAGATGAAACAAAGTATTTCTCTGGCTTTAAAGATAAAAAAAGACAAAGTAATTTGGTTAAAAGGAACAAAGTTTATCAATATTTTTAAAGCAAAAATAACACCAGAAAAAGTGCTTTTTTATTCCTCTTTAGAAAAAACTTATTTTGAGGGAGATTTCGCGATGCTCAAAAAGTTATTGGGAGTAGAAATCAATTTTAAGCAATTGCAAAACTTATTTTTAGGGCAAGCATTGGTAAATCTTAAAAAAGAAAAGCAAGAGGTAGCAGTTGTAGAGAATACTTATGTGCTTTCTCCGAAGACGCAAAGCAATTTTTTTGAGGCACTTTTTGCAGTAAATGCTGAGAATTTTAAATTAGAATATCAATCAATTATACAGGGTCAAAAAAGGCAGCGCTTAGATATAAACTATCCTTCCTACACATCAATTCAGGAGGAAGTGTTTCCAAAAGAAATAAAAATCAATGTAAAACGAGGAAAAGAAAGCACAACCATAGATTTTACATTAAAAACGATTGAATTTAACACGAAAATAAATACTTTTTTTTCTATTCCTAAAGGATATAAACGCATACAGTTATAGTGATAAAAACACGATTTTACATAGCATTTTTCTTAGTCTTTTTTAGCTGCTTGTCTTCTTTTAGCCAAACCAAAAGACAATTAGAACAACAACGGAAAAAATTAAAAAAGGAAATTTCCCAAGTAAACACGCTCTTGTTTAATGCCCAAAGGAAAGAAAAAAATGTGTTGGAAGATTTAAAAGATCTAAACCAGAAAATAGCCGTCAGATTCGCACTGATTGAAATCATCAATGCAGAAACAACTCTTTTAGCTACAGCGATTATAAAAAATAAAAAAGAAATTGAAAAACTAGAAAAAGAGCTTGCACTTTTAAAGGCAGATTATGCGAGAATGATTTTTAAATCTTACAAAAGTAAATCACAACAAAGTAGGTTGATGTTTGTACTCTCCTCTCAAAATTTTCAGCAGGCATACAAGCGTTTACAATACATGAAACAATACACTTCCTTTAGAAAAAAACAAGGAGAAGCGATTGGAGTGCAAACAGATATTGTGAGAAAAATGAATGATTCTTTGTTTTTTCAAAAGCAATTAAAAGATACTTTGATGCTTTCTGAACAAGATCAAAAGGAAAAGATTGAGTTGGATAAAAAGGACAAAGAAAAGCTAATTACTACAATTAAAAAGAAAGAAAGTAAGTACCGAAGAGAAATTCAGAACAAGATAAAAGCAGAAAAAAGGCTTGCAAAAAAAATAGATAAAATTATTCGTGAAGAAATTGCCAAGGCCAACAGATTGGCGCGTGAAAAACTGAAAAATAGTAGTAAAAGTATAAATAAAAATGAGTTTGTTTTAAGTCCAGAAGCAAGAGCTTTGGCGGCAAAATTTGAGTTAAATAAAGGGAAGTTACCGTGGCCTATAGAAGAGGGATTGATTACTAGGCGCTTTGGGAAACAGCCGCATCCAACCTTTCCAGGAATTACAATTAACAGCACAGGATTGCACATGGTAACCCGAAGAGGGAAAAGTGCTGCAGCTATTTTTGATGGAAATATTTTGAATATATTAGTAACATCCGAGGGTAAAAAAAATATATTAATTCAACACGGAAATTATATTACCTCCTATAATAATTTGGACAAACTATATGTAAGAAAGGGAGATGTAGTGAAAACAGGAGAAAAAATAGGGCAAATATTTACCGATAAAGTTTCTGGGAAAACAACCCTAATTTTTGTACTGTATAAAAATACAACAAAACTGAATCCTTCTTCGTGGATTTTAAAGCGATAATTGCTCTTATTTTGGAGTGTACATAATATTGTTCTGAAGAATAATAGAATTTGGCAATGTAATTAAATTTTTTTCAGCGGTTCTTAAGGTGATAAAAAAAGCACCAATATCTTTAATCTCTCCAGTAATATTGTTCACGCTATCTTTTTCTAAGATGGTAATGGAGTCTCCAATTTTCACAGGATAGTTTACAAATAAAATAATCCCTGCGGTAATATTAGAGAGAATAGACCATTGTGCAAAAAAGGCAATTCCTAATATGGTTAAAAAAGAGGAGATATAAATTAATAATTGTTTTTCATCAACTCCCCAAATAAAAGCAACTACAACCAGCAGCGTAATATAAATAAGAATACTAATTATTTTATTGGTTACTAAAATTCGGGTGTTTCGAAATCCGAATTTTGTTTCAATTTTCCGAAGTGACTTTGTAATTAACAGTCGAATAAAAAAGGCGAATAAAAAGACAACTAAAGTCTCTAGGATTTTGTAGTGATTTAAAAATTCCATTGTTTTAATTTTTTAACTAAATAATGCCTTTAATTCGCTAGCTTCATTCGGTTTTAACTTACCTGCTAAAACTAAGCTTAATTGTTTCCGTCGTAAAGCGCCTTCATAGCGTTCTTTTTCTAGTTCTGTTTCCGGTATTAATTGTGGAATTTGAACCGGTTTTCCAGTTTCGTCTACGGCAACAAAGGTATAGATACCCTCATTTACCTTTGTTCTATGTCTTGATTGTCGATCTTCAATCCAAACGTCAACATAGATTTCCATAGAAGAATTAAAGGCCCTAGAAACTTTTGCTTCTACGGTAACCACACTGCCAACAGGCACTGATTTATTAAAAGCGACATGATTTACAGAAGCTGTAACTACAATTCTACGAGAGTGTCTTCTAGCAGCAATACTGCAGGCCCTATCCATTCTAGCGAGTAGCTCACCCCCAAAAAGATTGTCTAAGTAATTTGTTTCTCCAGGCAAAACGAGATCTGTTAAAATAGTCAAAGATGCTTTGGATGTTTTTGCTTCCATAAAAGAGTAATTTTTATGCAAAGGTACGCAATCAGCTATTCATAAATACTGCTGAGAACAGAAAGAAAGGTAGAATTATTTGGTAGCTTTAACTAATAACCAAGCGTCTTGCGATACTGTTTTCCTGATTTTATATAAATGATTAATCGCATCATTTTTTTCTACATAACTATCAAAACTAACTTGGGTTAAGCCCCATTTATTGACGCCAATAATTTTTGAATTAAAGCCGTCTGCAATTAACTGTTTTACTTTTCGGTGCGCATTTTCTTTAAATTGAAACGCTCCAGCAACTACATGGTAAGGTTTGCTAACCTCTCGGACAACATTTAGTTTTAAAGTAGGTAGCGGGTTAGAAATGACAAAGGTAGCAGATTGTATCTTTTTTTCTAATGCTTTTTGCTGACTTGCAAACACTTCTTTCTGCTGTTTTTGCTCATAACCTGTGTAGCCAGCAAAACTCAATGTTAATACAATTGCCGCAGCTGCCGCATATTTTATAAATGTTGGAATTACTTTTTTAGAGTCCGTTTTAACAATAGGAATCAATGGTTTTACTTGAACGATAGGTCTATTTACTGAAGCACTTACAACAGTACTTAAACCAAAAGATGCAGTGAGGAAGTTAATTTCTTTTTTGGGCTCAAATATAATTTGTTGGTTTTTATTTAAAGAAAGAACCCCCAAACCATCTAACTGAACTTCATTTGTTTTCAATGCTTGTTGCCATTTTGCAACGGTCAAGGAAATAGCGGTGGCAGCTTCCTCGAAAGACATTTCTTCAGCGGAAGTTACATAGTTTGCGAGCAAACCGTCATTGTGCTTTAAATGACTATTGAAAGCAACTTGTTTGGCAGGTGGGTAAAACGTTTGCGCATCACTCGTTAATTTTGCACCAATTTGGTGCGTTACAAAGCCTCCAAAATCAGGAACTATGACGCAATCGTATCTGTATAATAAATCGGTGATGTGCTTGGCTAAATTCATATACTCAAATATATAATTTTTAATGTCTTTTTGAAGCGGGTTCAATAAAAATTATTAACAATTTTTTTATACCTTAGGTATCAAATTGTTATGAATTGAATGAAGAAAAACTCCTTGCTATTTTAAGATTGCAGAAGTGTAAAGCTGTGGGCGCTATTTTGGCAAAGAAACTCATTGTGAATGTTGGCGATGTGGAACAAATATTCAAAGAAAAAACAAGTCATTTATCAAAAATTAATGGCATTGGTAAACATGTTTTAAAACACCTTTTTGAGAAAGAAAATATACAACTTGCAAAGCAAGAATTAAGCTATATACTGGACAATGAAATTTCCTATTCTTATTTTTTGGAAGATGCGTATCCAATACATTTACAGCATTGCATAGACAGCCCTATTTTGTTGTTTCAAGACGGTGCGATTGATTTCTCAAACAAAAAGATTATTTCTATTGTAGGTACCCGAAACATGAGTTCTTATGGCCGTGATTTTTGTACGCAGCTAGTCGAAGATTTAGCCCAATACAATCCAATTATAGTAAGTGGTTTTGCTTATGGAGTAGATATTTGTGCTCACAAAGCAGCGATAAAAAACAATTTACAAACCATTGCGGTATTGGCACACGGATTAGGGCAGATATATCCAAAAGTACATAAGAAATACATGCAGCAAGTAAATGAAAATGGAGGGTTTTTAACTGAGTTTTGGCACAATGAAATGCCTTTAAGAGAAAATTTTTTAAAAAGAAATAGAATTGTTGCTGGTATTTCTAAGGCTACCATTATTATAGAATCAGCGGTAAAAGGAGGTTCATTGGTCACAGCAGATATTGCTAATTCGTATGACAAGGATGTGTTTGCAGTTCCGGGAAGAACAACAGATGTGTATAGCAAAGGTTGCAACAATCTGATTAAAAACAACGGGGCATTTCTTTTAAATTCGGCCAAAGAAATTGTTAAAATGTTGAATTGGGACTTGAAGGATACTCCAAAAACAATACAAAAACAATTGTTTTTAGAATTGAATGAAAATGAGCAAAAAATTTACGATTTACTGCATGAAAAAGGGCAGCAAATGTTAGATGTAATTTCTTTAGAATGTAATATTCCAATATATAAGTTGGCCTCCATTTTACTTCAGATGGAACTAAAAGGAGTCTCAAAACCTTTGCCCGGAAAGCGGTTTGAATTGGCATAAAATACTTATTTTTGAGAAAAATCACAAGAACAGATGGCGGTAGAGAAAAAATTGATGTCTAAGAAGAAGCCCACGTTTCCAGTAAACGAAATGTTAAATGCCTATTTGAAAAACTACAATAGAAATACTAAAATTTCTATTTTCTATGATGATTTATTACGGTTTCAGGGGTCTGTTGTAGTCTATGATAAGGATGATGAAGATACCTTATGGGTGCGCACCTACTACTCTGAATTTGACAGGGAAGAAATAGACCGAAGTTTAAAAAAAGTCTATACAATATTGCATTCAGATGGTAATGATAGTACCATTCCCTTTCTAAACGTAGATGCCATTGATTATTGCACCTTTGGAAACTCAAAACCTTTTAGAATTAAAATTCGAAATATTTTAAATGATAATTTTACGTACTTCTATGTAAAGAAAGCAGATGCTTCTCGTATCTATGGTCTAGAATTAGAGCATATTTTATCTCCACATAACATGAATTTTTTGGTGCATAAAGACACCTTGATAGAAGAGCATATTGCCGGAATTCCCGGGGATGATTTTATCAGAGATTTTTTACCAAATTGCACAGAGTTAGAGAAATCTCAGATTGCTAAAGAGTTTGTGAAATTTAAAGAGCGGTGTTTGATTCGCTTATTGGGAGACATGCGTTCCTACAATTATGTGATTACACCAACGCATGATTTTGACCACATTATATATAAAATAAGGGCTATTGACTTTGATCAGCAATCTTTTGAAGGAAACTTAAAAGTGTACAACTTACAGTTCATGAAAGAGAATTTTAAAATGATTGAAATGGTAGGTAAGAAATTACAAAACGATTCTATTCTGCAGTACAAGATTGAAGAACGTTCGTTCATGGCGAAAAGAATGTTAAATACGCCAAGGCGAAGTGCGCGTTTGATTAAATGTATGAAGGCGGATACTATTTCTTTTCCAGAAAATGTAACCCTTTTAAAAAAACAACTCATCAAGTATGTAGGAGATGTCAAGTTTAAAGAGTGCAATAATATGGGAGAAATTCTAGAAACTATCCTTGCTTTTGTAAAACGGAATTACATCGATATTAGTAATAAAGAGTTGTTTTAATAAAGTTGAATTTAGCTCTAAATTTGTAGTAGCTATAGCAATTGAAAATAGATAATAGGGACTACTGTTCTTTCTTACTTCGAACACTTTCGATAACAACCGTTAGTATAATTAATCCTCCACCAATATACGTGTTAAGACTTGGTATTTCACGAACAAGAAAGTAGGCGATGCAGATTCCAAAAATAGGTTGTAGGCTGCTAATAATGCTTGCAGTAGTTGCGGAAAAGAACTTCAAGGAGTGCAGCATTAGGCTATGTCCGATGGCAGTGGTTAAAAGTGCGAGCAATAGCAAGTAAGGAAATTGACTCTTTAAACCCGACAGGTCCATAAAAAACAAGGTTGGAAGCAGTAAAATTGTGATGATTACTGTTTGGTACAACATCAAAGTTGTGCCGTTGTAAGCGGCAACATGTTGTTTTAAAATTAAAATTCGAATTGCATAACAGAATGCAGAAAAAACCCCAAAAAGAATTCCTTTGGCTTGTGAACTTTCAATATTGAATTCTGGAGTTAAAATATACAACCCCGCTAAAACCATCAACCCTAAGAGGATGTATATTGGACTGAACCTCACCTTTAAAAAAAAGGGTTCTAGCAATGCAATCATAATGGGAAAGGTGTATAAAGATAAAACGCCTAAAGCTACATTAGAGAGCTTTAGAGCATAAAAATAGGTAATCCAATGTACTGCCATTAAAACGCCACTTATAAAAAAAGGTTTGTAGTGTTTGGTTGACTTTATTGAAAAATCTATTTTTTTAAATTTCCCATACATATATAAAAACACCATCGCTAAAGAAGCTCTAAACCAAATAATGACTGCTACCGGCATTGCTATATACTTTCCCAAAACACCAGAAGTGCTGATGAAAAGGGTTGCTAAAAGCAATAATGCTAGGTTTTTTATAGGTGCTTTGCTCATGATATTTTCTTGAGAATACCCAAGGCTGTTCTCACAGTATCCACGCGTATAAAGGTAATGAGTAAGCGCAAACCATTTTTAGTTTCCTTTTCTTTCATAACACAGCTCTTGTTGTTATGTTGCACATACTTTAGCATGTTAGAAAACGCTGTCGTTTGGTAAAAATCACTTTGCTGGTCTGCAACAAAATACCCAATCATTCTTTTTTGTTTTAGAATAATTTTATCCAATCCCAGCGCTTTGGCCAGCCATTTTATTCTCACAGAATCTAAGAGGTCCGCAACCTCTTTTGGTATTTCCCCAAAGCGATCAATAATTTCAGTTTCAAAGACCTGTATTTCTCCTTCATTTTTTAAGTCAGATAATTTGTTATATAAACTTAGCCTTTCAGTTACTGAATTTACATAATCATCGGGAAATAAAATTTCAAAGTCAGTATCTATTTGTACTTCTTTTACAAATTCTTTCGGCTTTGTTTCATCTGTTGGATATAGTTCCTTGAACTCATTTTCTTTTAATTCTTCAATTGCTTCTTGTAAGATTTTTTGATAGGTATCAAATCCGATATCATTCATAAATCCACTTTGTTCTCCTCCTAATAAATCTCCTGCACCACGAATCTCTAAGTCTTTCATGGCAATATTAATTCCACTCCCTAAGTCAGAGAATAAAACCAAGGCTTCTATACGTTTTCGAGCATCATCTGTCATCACGTGATATGGGGGTGTTATGAAATAACAGAAGGCCTTTTTGTTCGAGCGCCCAACTCTACCTCGCATTTGGTGTAAGTCTGAAAGTCCGAAATTATTAGCATTATTAATAAAAATAGTATTTGCATTTGGCACATCAAGCCCACTTTCTATAATGGTCGTAGAAACCAAAACATCAAATTCATTGTTCATAAAACTGAGCATTAATCCCTCCAGTTTTTTACCTTCCATTTGTCCGTGTCCGATTCCAATTTTTGCAGAAGGAACTAATCTTTGTAGCAAACCAGCAACTTCTTTTATGTTTTCAATTCTATTGTGAATAAAGAAGATTTGACCACCCCTGGAAATCTCGTAAGAAATCGCATCACGAATGGTTTCTTCAGAAAACCGAATGACATTTGTGTCTATTGGATGTCTGTTTGGAGGTGCTGTTTTAATAATCGACAAATCTCTTGCCGCCATTAGGCTAAATTGTAAGGTCCTTGGGATTGGTGTAGCAGTAAGTGTTAACGTATCTATGTTTTCCTTTAAAGTCTTTAGTTTGTCTTTAACGGCAACGCCAAACTTCTGCTCTTCATCAATAATTAACAGGCCTAGATCTTTAAATTGTATGCGTTGGTTTGTGAGTTGGTGAGTGCCTATAATAATATCTACAGAACCATTATTTACCCCTTCAATTGCAGCTGTTTTTTCTTTCGCAGTCCGAAACCTATTTAAGTAGTCAATTTTCAATGGAAAATCTTTCAGACGCTCCGTAAAGGTTTTGTAATGCTGAAAAGCAAGAATTGTTGTGGGTACTAAAATTGCAACTTGCTTCCCGTTGTCTACCGCTTTAAAAGCAGCTCTAATAGCTATTTCGGTTTTTCCAAAACCAACATCACCACAGACCAATCGATCCATCGGTTGTGGCTTTTCCATATCATTTTTTACATCCTGGGTTGCAGTAAATTGATCTGGGGTGTCTTCATAAATAAAGCTTCCTTCTAATTCGTGCTGAATGTGGGTATCTGGACCAAATGAATAGCCTTTTTCCAATTTTCTTTTGGCGTATAATTGAATTAAATTAAAGGCTACATGTTTAACTCGCGCCTTTGTTTTTTGCTTAATTTTTTTCCAAGCTCCAGAGCCTAACTTATAAATTTTTGGTGTTTTCCCGTCTTTACCGTTGAATTTAGAAATTTTATGAAGCGAGTGTATACTCACGTACAAAATATCTCTTTCCCCATACACTAATTTAATAGCTTCTTGTTTATTCCCTTGAACATCAATTTTTTGCAAGCCTCCAAATTTTCCAATTCCATGATCCATGTGGGTTACATAATCCCAATTTCAGTTTGTTTAGTTCTGAATGGAATGGCTTGTTTTTTGCATACCCGTTCTTAATCTAACTGTGGTACGTCAATATTTGATGATCGTATAGCAACCATCGATGTCTACATCTACAAAACCTTGGTATAAAGGAAAAACAACAGTTTCGTAGTGCACTTCTTGTTCAGAGTCATCAAAAATATCATGAAAACGTTTTGCCTGGTGCTCGTTTGCACAGAAAATATAATTTTTAAATCCTCCTTTGTGATATTCTGTCAAATTATCAATTAATAAATTGAATTGTTTGTTAAAAGAGGGTTGTGGAATGGTATTGAAAGCAATGGTCTCGTTAGAAACAGTATTGAAGGGTTTGTCCTGATTCCCAAAATCAACCAAAGAGAATTCCTCTAACTGTTTTTTTATAAAGGCACCATTACAAAATAATTCACTTGGTTCCGTATGGTTTATTTCTTTGGGCAAGTCATTAAAAGCATTTTCTGACTTTAGAAATAAGCTGTCTAAACTTCCAAATAGTAATCCTGTATTTTTTGTAAAAACAACGGTGTTTGCAGCGATGTATTTTAAGAAACTTTGTCGGTGTTCTTGCAGTGTTTTGTTTTCAATATTAGGGATGATTGCTACTTTTTTTAACTTCTCTTTTGAAAGTTGGGTAGCGACGTCAAAGGACCGGATACTTTCAATCTCATCTCCAAAAAATTCAATCCGATAGGGTTCATCATTTGAAAATGAAAAAACATCTACAATTCCTCCACGAACAGAAAAGTCTCCGGGTTCTGTTACAAAATCCACTCGTTTAAATTTATATTCAAAGAGCAGTTCGTTTACGAAGTCTAGGGATAGGCTTTCGCCAACAGTAACTTTGAGCGTGTTTTTTTCTAATTCTTTTTTGGTCACCACTTTTTCAAACAGAGCCGCAGGGTAAGTTACAATGATGGCTGCTTTTTTTTGAGAATTTATCCTGTTTAAAACCTCAGAGCGCAAGAGTACATTCGCATTGTCTACTTCTTCAATTTGATAAGGCCTTCTGTAAGATCCTGGATAAAAAAGAACGTTTTTTTCTCCTAAAAGTTGTTCTAAATCGTTTAAATAATAGGCAGCCTCCTCTTTGTCATTAAAGATTAAGAGATAGGGTTTTTCTGAGGACTTAAAAGTTTCTGAAATAACAAAAGACAATGATGAGCCAACCAAATTAGTAATTTGGAAATGGTTTTTCTCTTGTTTAAAGGCCCTTGTAATCTGCGAAATATTCGAAGATTGTTGGTATTGGTTTACAATGTTCTGCGTACTCAACCTGTTAAGTTTTATGCAAATGTAAGTTGTAAATTAGTAAGAACCCTTGAACTATTTTGTTTTCTTATGTTTTATACACTATTTAATTTTTTCTAAGACTTACTATTCAGCACGATAGCTAATATGTTTAGAAAAGCGAAGTTGCTTATTTATAGTTTGTTAAAATAGTAAGCATTTTTTTGCTGTTCAAAAAGCCTGACAGTTGCAAATCTATTTCGAATTTTGTGTTTAAAATTGTGGTAGTTGGATAGTTGATTATTTTATTTATTGCTCCTAATTCGTTGGCTAATTGATGACTTCCAGTAGTCGTTCCCGTGGGTTTGTAGCGGAATGTTTTTCCTAAAAAAGAAATGGCTTTTTTCTCCTCGCCGTTTAACTGAATAAAATAGAACTTTTCATTTAAAAGCGAAATTACCTTTTTATTTTTAAAAGTAGTTCTTTTCATGCCGTGGCAAATTTTACACCAATCTGTGTAGATAAAAATAAGTATTGGTTTCGCTTTTTCTTGCTGTAACTTCTCCGCTTCTTCAAAAGTAAAAATTGATAAAACTTCTTTTTCATTACTTTCTTGACCGTAGCTTGCATACCATCCAAAGAAAATAAAAAGAAAAAGAAGTTTTTTTGTAAAATGCATAATTAGATTAGCAATATATTAAAAAAGTGTGTAACGAACTCCTGCAAAAGCTCTAATTCCTTGGTTAGACGTATAGACATAACTTGGATCAAAAGCGCGTTCTGGGTTCGTTTCTGTATTTACACCGACATCAAATGGATTGTCTGCACTATTAATACTATTTGCTGCAGGCGTAAAGTTTAGTAAATTTTTTACACCACCATATAGTTCCCAACTATTCGCGAATTTTTTTGTTAATTGAATATTTTGAATGCTAAACCAAGGCGAGTATTCATCTCTTGGATCATTTTCACCCAATAAAGGCAAACGCATTGGTCCATATAGATTTCCGGTATAATCGATGCTGAAATCATTACTAAACTTATAAGAAATAGACCAAACTCCGCTAAAACTTTCGGTTAGTAATTGTTTTCTTTTTATGCCATTTTCTGTTACAGAAACTTCCATTAAAGTTGCTCCAGCGTTAATGGCTAGTCCGTTTGTAAATAATAAATCTGCATTTAAGGAGATTCCCTGTGAAACCGAAGTACCTTCTAAATTCGCATAAATAATTTTGCTTGGATCCGTTTCGTAATCAGGTAAGATTCTATTGTTGAAATGGGTGTAAAAAGCACTCGCATCTATCGTGATAAAAGAGTTTTCAGTATTTATTTTCTTGACATAATTAATATTTCCATTCCAAGATGTTTCTGGGTCTAAATCGCCATCAAATTCTACTGTTCTTGCGCCTGTTAAAGCCGCGTGATCTTCTGTAAAAACATTGGCAACCCTAAATCCGTTTCCAGCGCTTAACCTTATAATATTAGATTTATCTTTAGAATTCCATTTGTAATTTACTCTGGGGGAAAAGATATTTCCGTGCATACTATTATGATCCCATCGAACTCCTAAAAGTAATTTTTTTCTA
>FUWD013429191.1_pt5 | contig 17458 bp, 17 predicted proteins | sample 1063281 | NCBI WGS metagenome assembly FUWD01 (sample SAMEA79048168, study PRJEB19326) | metagenome | biome: marine | reverse complement strand
CAAACATCTTACAGCGGCTCAATAAGAAAAAACTACGCTGGGATAGGATTACATACGATCAGAAAGAGATGCTTTTATATCTCCTAAACCTTACAATAGTTGGTTATAAATGAAGAAACTTGTAGATGGGATGCTCCTATTGAGTGCCCAACAGACGGTAAAATGTACTCTTGGAGTGAAGAAGAATTAAACTGGATAGAAATAAATTAAAAATAATGACTACTTCTGACCTTAAAATCGCTTTTATAAATGTTATAACATTAGGCTTTAATTTTATGCAAATAGACATATTGCTAAAGATATTACTAACAGCGGTTGCTATTGGATACACACTACATAAATGGTATTTAATGTATAAACGAAAATGAAAAATATAGTAGAAAGCTGGAAAACAACTGCATTAGGTATATTAGTATTAATAGCTGCTATTACTTATATCTTTATTGTACAAGATAGTAAGGTGTTTCAGTTTGCTATACTATTAATTGTAGGTATTGGTTTCTTATTTGCACCAGATACTATAATAGATGGTTTAAGGTCAGTCATAAAGTCAAATAAAGATAAAAAATTTTAGCTCTATTTAGTACAAATATGTATATATAAGCAATAAAATGCATATACATTAGTTTAATTGTAACAAATAGTTGCTAAATATGTTACAATTAAAAACTTATATTGTCACAAATATTTACTAAATTTGTGACAGAATTAAATACAATAAATATTTGCCAGATATTTTATTTACTGGCGTTAATATTACAATATGCAATTAACAAAGCATTTTAATCTATCTGAGTTTGATTGCCACGATGGCTCTAAGATGCCTCCTAAAGTGCTTGCTAATATAATAAAGCTGATAGGCAATTTAGAAACCATCAGAGAAAAGCTAAACAGTCCAATGCTTATAACCAGTGCTTATAGGTCTGTAAAATATAACAAATCAATAGGAGGCGTTAAAAGCAGCCAGCACTTATTAGGAACTGCTTGTGATTTTCAGACTAAAGGATATGAAACAGAGATGGTCTATGATGTGGTAGAAAGCCTAATATCAGAAGGTCTTATTTCTGAAGGTGGTTTAGGATTATACAAGACATTTATACACTACGACATAAGAGGAACTAAAGCAAGATGGGACTACAGAAATCGTTAATAGTTATTTTACTACTACTGTCTTCTTGCGGTAGCAAAAAGATAGTTACACAAACAAAAGAGATTATAAAAAACGATACCATTATAATAACTAAAGACAGGGTTATTACAAAGGCTATCGTAGATAGTATTATAATTAAAGAGCCTTGTGATAGTTTAGGCATTTTAAAGCCTTTTAAGCAACGATTAAAGACCGACAGAGGTACAATTACCATTGAGAACAGAAACAACTCCATAGAGGCTATAATTAACTTAGATAGCATTGTACAGAGTGTTGAGAAACAGTACAAATCAAATGTTACAAAAACAGTTAGCGACAACAAAACTGAAATAATTAAATACAGAATACCCTCTTGGATAATTGTATCTTTAGTAGTGTCAATACTTTTGAATGTAATTCTTGTAAGAGTTAAGATTTAATTTGTACATTTACATATAAATTTAATAAAATGCACATTAGAAAAATATCAATAGGCTCAGACTATAAGTCAGGCGCAATGCACTATATTGTTGACCAGCCGGTATTAGATGGAACTTATAAGATTCATCTAATAAAAAAAGAAGACAACTCAACAAAAATATTTATTGAAAGAGAAGATGAAGTACTGATATGGAAAGAGTTTAGCGAACACATGCCTATATCATTTGAATATAATATAAACTTCTAAATGAGGTCTCCTGATTATTTTATTGTAAAACCAAAAACAGGAAAAAGGTACAACAACACTAAGTCAATAGCTGGACTTGATTTAATTGTTAGCACTTCAGAAGAAGACCATAAGTTTTCAAATAGAGAAGCAGAGGTCGTAAGCACCCCTATTAATTACAATGGGCCTGTGCAACCTGGAGATACTCTGATTGTACATCACAATGCTTTTAAATACTACAACGACATAAAGGGCAATCAAAGAAGTGGCAAGAGTTTTTTTAAAGATGATTTATTTTTTATTGAGCTAGACCAATTTTTTATGTACAAGCACGATGACACTTGGATAGCCCATGATAGATACTGCTTTGTAGAGCCTATTCCACCAACCGAATCACATATATTTAAGCCAATGAAGGAAGAGCCTTTAATAGGTATTATGCGATACCCTAATCAAACACTATTAGACCATAATGTTGAGGTCAACGATATGGTTACATTTAGACCTGATAGTGAGTATGAGTTTGAGATAGATGGCAAGAAGATGTACAGAATGTTTGACCACCAAATTACAATGGTTCTATGAAAGAATGGGAATGGATAGAGGATGACATAGAATTAATCAATCACAATGTAAAGTTAAAAAAATCTAAAAGATTTAAAGATGACGTCAGAAGAGCTAAAAAATCGAATCATAGAAGCAGGGTACAAAGCGGTAGAGGAACTGATTAAAGTGGCTAGTGAGAAAATTATCACTGGTAAAAAAGATGACGACCTAGCTGCTGATAAACTAAAGAACGCTGCGGCCACAAAAAGATTAGCTATTGAGGATGCGTTCTCAATTCTAAGTAGAATAGAAGTAGAGAAAGAGAACATTATATTCTTATCTACCGAAACAGGTAAAACACAAACAAAACAAGGCTTTGCGGAAAGAAGGTCAAAATAGTTTAATACGCACTCTTGTAGACCATATACCCAAAGGAGTTGTTACTAGAAGTAACTCAAAGTCTTATTGGAAGTATGGCTATGATGATAAATATGACGTTATTATTATATCTAAAACAGGCAAAATTGGCGATGTCATTGAGGTGTCTGGCCTTAAAATAGCACTGCCATTAGCCCCCAATAAAATACACAAACGAGATAGTAAAAAGTCAGAGCAATACTGGGGGAGAGAAGAACTACCTACTGAGCTGTCACGAATGCAGTCAATATTTCAATGGAACGATATGCCTGCTGTTTTTAAAAACAAATGGGTTGACTACATTGAGAGTGAGTTTGATAGAAGAGAGGAAGGATTTTGGTTTTTAAACAACGGAGAGCCTACTTATATTACTGGCTCTCACTATATGTACTTGCAGTGGTCTAGTATTGACGTAGGTTATCCTGACTTTAGAGAAGCTAATAGAGTTTTTTGGTTGTTTTGGGAAGCCTGTAAAGCTGACAATAGAAGCTTTGGAATGGTCTATTTAAAAATAAGACGTTCTGGATTCTCATTTATGGGCTCTACTGAAGGAGTGAATATAGGTACTCTTGCAAAGGATTCACGACTTGGAATATTGTCCAAGACAGGGGCCGATGCCAAGAAAATGTTTACTGACAAGGTAGTTCCAATAGCAAACAAGCTGCCTTTTTTCTTCAAGCCAATACAAGACGGTATGGACAAGCCAAAGACTGAGCTTGCTTTTAGAATACCAGCATCAAAGATTACTAAGAAGAATATGCACGTGGTAGCCAATGATGAGATGACTGGCCTTAACACTACTATTGACTGGAAAAACACTGACGAAAACTCTTATGATGGTGAAAAGCTACAGTTTCTAGTACATGACGAATCGGGCAAATGGATAAAGCCAAACAATATACTTAATAACTGGCGTGTAACAAAGACTTGTCTTAGACTTGGTAGTAAAATAATAGGTAAGTGTATGATGGGTTCAACCTCAAATGCACTAAACAAAGGGGGTGACAACTTTAAAAAACTATACGAAGACTCAGAGGCTATAAAAAGAAATCAAAACGGACAAACTAAGTCAGGTATGTATTCTCTTTTTATTCCAATGGAGTGGAATATGGAGGGGTTTATTGACGTATATGGTATGCCTGTTTTTAGAAAACCTTCTGAGAAAGTATTAGGAGTTGATAAAGAATACATAAAGAACGGAGCTATTGACTACTGGGAGGCAGAGGTTGAGTCATTAAAAAATGACCCAGATGCACTTAATGAATTTTACAGACAGTTTCCAAGAACTGAGTCACACGCTTTTAGAGATGAGAGCAAATCATCTTTGTTTAACTTAACAAAAATATATCATCAGATTGACTATAACGATTCGCTTATTATGGCTCAACACACTACAAGAGGTAGTTTCTATTGGGAAAATGGAATAAGAGATAGTAAAGTTATATTTAGTCCTGACAAGCGCGGTAGGTTTTTAGTCTCTTGGACGCCTGACAAAAACTTACAAAATAGAGTTATAATTAAAAATGGTATTCGTTATCCTGGTAACGAACACGTAGGGTCATTTGGCTGCGATAGTTATGACATATCAGGTACTGTTGGTGGGGGAGGTTCTAATGGAGCTTTACATGGAATGACTAAATTCAATATGGACAATGCTCCAAGCAATCAGTTTTTCTTACAATATGTAGCAAGACCTCAGACTGCTGAGATTTTCTTTGAAGAAGTTCTGATGGCTATTGTTTTTTATGGTATGCCTATACTTGTTGAAAATAACAAGCCAAGGCTACTATACCATATAAAGAACAGAGGATATAGGGGCTACTCTATGAACAGACCAGATAAACATTTTAATAAACTATCAAAGACAGAGCGTGAGCTAGGTGGTATACCCAATACCTCTGAGGATGTAAAGCAATCACACGCCTCGGCTATTGAGTCGTATATCGAGAAGCATATAGGTTTTGATATGGATGGAACACATAGGCCACAGGATGAGATAGGAGATATGTTTTTTAATAGAACACTTGAGGATTGGGCCAAGTTTGATATTACAAACAGAACAAAGTTTGATGCCTCTATTAGTTCGGGTTTAGCAATCATGGCAAATCAAAAGAATCTGTATTTACCGGAACAAAAACAATCGAAAATAAGTCTTAACTTTGCCAGGTACACTAACAATGGAAGTTTAAGTGAGTTAATAAGATAAATGGATAAAGTAAAAATAAACATTAGTCCGCAAGGATTTCCTAGTCAATTTGTTTCTGATGCAGAGAAAGCGACTAAAGAGTTTGGACTACAGATAGGGAGCGCCATACAATATGAGTGGTTCAAAAAAGATAGTAGTCAATGTAGGTATTATAATCAGTGGAGTAATTTCCATAAGCTAAGATTATATGCAAGAGGAGAGCAGTCTGTGGCTAAGTACAAGAACAGGTTAGCGGTAGACGGTGACTTGTCTTATCTTAACTTAGATTGGACGCCTGTGCCTATTCTACCTAAGTTTGTTGATATTGTTGTTAATGGTATGTCGGATAGGCTTTTTAAAGTAAAGGCTTATGCACAAGATGCTATGTCTCAATCAAAAAGGTCTAAGTACCAAGATATGATTGAGGGTCAAATGGCAGCTAAGGATATTCTTCTTAATATTCAAGAGCAAACAGGAGTAGACCCATTTATTATGAACCCAGATGAACTTCCTTCTACAGATGAGGAAATGTCATTGTATATGAATTTAAACTATAAGCCTGCTATTGAGATAGCTGAAGAGGAGGCTATAGATACAATTTTTGAGGAGAACCATTACATAGATACAAGAAAAAGACTTGACTATGACCTTACCACTTTAGGTATTTCGGTTGTAAAGCATGAATTTTTGCCTGGCTCAGGAGTAGAGATATCTTATGTAGACCCTTCTAATGTAGTATACAGCTATACTGAAGACCCTCATTTTAAAGATTGCTTCTATTGGGGTGAGATTAAGACATCGCCCATTTCAGAGCTTTTAAAAATAGACCAATCGCTAACTAACGATGACCTAGATGAAATATCTAAGTACAGTCAGAGCTGGTATGACTACTATAATGTAGCTCAATACTATGAGAACGATATGTTCAGAAGAGACACCTGTACTCTTATGTATTTCAATTACAAGACTACAAAAAAAATTGTCTATAAGAAAAAAATTACAGAGAGTGGAAACTCTAAAATGATAGAGAAGGATGATACTTTCAACCCACCTGCTGATATGATGGAGGAAGGGAGCTTTGAAAAAGTAGAAAAAACTATTGACGTTTGGTACAATGGCGTTATGGTTATGGGAACTAATATCTTACTTAAATGGGAGATGGCAGAGAATATGGTAAGACCTAAGTCTTCTTCACAACACGCTATCCCTAATTACGTAGCAGTTGCTCCAAGAATGTACAAAGGTGTTATTGAGTCATTGGTTAGTAGAATGATACCAATGGCTGACCAAATACAGCTAACTCATTTGAAGCTACAGCAAGTTGTTTCTAGGACAGTACCTGATGGTGTGTTTATTAATGCAGACGGACTTAACGAGGTTGACCTTGGTAATGGTTCTGCGTATAACCCAGAAGATGCTCTTAGACTTTATATGCAAACAGGTAGTGTTATAGGTAGAAGCTATACTCAAGACGGTGACTACAATAATGCTAGAGTTCCTATTGAGCAGCTTACAGCAAGCTCAGGAGCTTCTAAAGTGCAAATGCTTATAGGCAACTATAATTTTTACTTAGACCAAATAAGAGCCGCAACAGGACTTAATGAGGCTAGGGATGGTAGCACTCCTAATCCAAATGCACTAGTTGGCGTACAGAAACTAGCGGCAATGAGTTCTAATACAGCAACAAGACACATCCTTGATGGTAGTCTTTATCTTTACAGAACGATTGCAGAAGCTTTGACATATAGGATAGCTGACATACTTCAGTATTCTGACTTTAAAGATGACTTTATAAATAAGATAGGTAAGTACAATGTTAGTATACTAAGTGAAATATCTGACCTATACATATATGACTTTGGTGTATTTATTGAATTGTCTCCAGATGAGGAGCAAAAAGCAATGCTTGAGCAGAATATACAAATGGCATTATCTAAAGGAGACATTAACCTTGAGGATGCCATTGACATACGTGAGATTAAAAACTTAAAGCTTGCCAATCAATTACTAAAAGTTAAGCGAATTGCTAAACAAGATAGAGACGAAAGGATGCAGATGCAACAGCAAGCTATGATATCACAGCAGCAACTTAAATCTCAAGAGCTCGCTGGACAGACCGCTATGCAGAAAATACAGCTAGAGACTGAGTCTAAAATTAAGGTTAAACAAGCAGAGGTGGCGTTTGAAATATCTAAAACAGAAGCTGAAGCTAGACTTAAATCTCAATTAATGAGAGAAGAGTTTGACTATAACTTACAACTTAAGGGAATGGCAGAGATGTCAATGTCTCAGAGAGAGCAGGATAGAGAGAAAGCCAAGAAAAATAGGATTAGTCAGCAAAACACTGAGCAATCTAAATTAATTACACAGAGAAAAAATAACCTACCTCCGCAGAGTTTTGAGTCAAACGAGGATAGTTTAGATGGATTTGACCTCGCTGAGTTTGAACCTAGATAATCACTAAAAGTGCATTAATATATTTTTTAACTTTGTAAAAATTAAATCAAATGGAATTAAAAGTAAGAGCGATGGATGGCATAGAGCCTAAGTCAAAACAAGAAGTAGAAGAGCAGTTGCTTAACAAACACGAAAAAGATTTACAAGATGGCCAAAACCAAAACCTGCATGAAGACATCCAAGAGCAAGAGCAAGGGGATGAGCTACAACAAAAAGAAATAGAAGAAAAAGACGTTCTTTCATATATTGAAAAAAGATATGGTAAGCAAATTAACTCTATTGAGGAACTCACTAGAGAAAGGGAAGAGGCTGAGCCTTTACCTGAAGATGTAGCTGCTTACTTTAAATATAAAAAAGAAACAGGACGTGGTATAGATGACTTTGTTAAACTAAGCAAGGACTTTAATACCATGAACGAAGACACTTTGTTAAAAGAGTATTTGATTGTTACAGAGGAAGGATTAGATGAATTAGATATACAAGACCTTATGGAAGAGTATAGCTATGATGAAGAACTTGATGATGAATCGACAATCAAAAAAGCTAAGATAGCAAAGAAAAAAGTGATTGCCAAAGCGAAGAAATACTTTACTGAACAGAAAGAGACATACAAGCAGCCCCTTGAGTCAAGAGGCCAAGCTCAATCTCTAGAAGCCAATGAGGAGTTCCAAGCATACAAGCAATATATTGAATCTGCTAAAACTCAACAGGAGGAAGCTGAAAGAAAAAGACAGTGGTTTGTAAAGAAAACTGATGATGTATTTAATGATGAGTTCAAAGGTTTTGAGTTTTCATTAGATGACAAGAAGTTAGTTTTTAATCCGGGGAGCGCAAGTGAATTAAAAAAGAGTCAAGAGAGTCCAATGAATTTTATTCAGAAGTATCTCGATGATAATGGATTAATGAAAGACGCCGTTGGATATCACAGGTCTTTGGCAGTAGCAATGAATCCTGAAAAGTTTGCTAAGTTCTTTTATGAGCAAGGCAAATCAGAAGCAACTGATGATGTAACACGCAAGATTAAAAACATTAATATGTCAGAGCGTAGAGCACCAGAGGTTATTTCTAAAAATGGTTTTAGCGTCAAGGCACTTAACCCAGATAGTGGTAAAGGTCTTAAAATAAGAAGTATTAAAAACAAAAATTAAAAATTATGGCTGGAAGTGTTCAAACAACACCAGGGTTTCAATTACAGCCTAGCGCTGAACAAGTACCCTTATCAACAAACTACATTACTAACTTCGATTTCTTAAATCAGTACCTACCTGATACTTATGAGAAAGAATTTGAGCGTTATGGTAATAGAACTATCGCTTCATTCCTTCGTTTGGTTGGAGCTGAAATGCCTTCTAACTCTGACTTAATCAAATGGTCTGAGCAAGGAAGATTACACACTAAATACACAAACTGTTCTACAAGTGGAACTGCTGCTGATGATACAGCAACAATTACTGTGAATGACACTTTATCTCCGGGTTCAGGTTCTATCGCTGTAAGAGTTGGTCAAACTGTATTCTTATCTGCAAATAACGGGTCTGGTTTTAACAAAGGTATTGTTACTGCTGTTAGTACTGCTAACGGAGATTTTGATGTAGCTTACTACGAAGCTGGTGGACAAGTATTTGGTGATACTGTTTTAACTGTATTCATCTATGGTTCTGAATTTAAAAAAGGAACTGAAGGAATGAATGGTTCATTAGAGTCTGACCCACTTATCTTCGAGAACTCTCCAATTATCATCAAGGACAAATACGCTGTTAGCGGTTCTGACATGGCACAAATTGGATGGGTAGAAGTAGAGACTGGCGAAGGTGGGACTGGTTACCTATGGTACTTGAAATCAGAGCACGAAACAAGATTACGTTTCGATGATTACCTAGAGACTTCAATGATTGAGGCTGTACCTGCTGAGGCTAACTCAGGAGCTGCTACTCAAACAGCGAATGCTACAGTAGGTAACAAAGGTTCTGAAGGTATCTTCTACGCTGTAGAGAACAGAGGAAATGTATGGGGGGGTGGAAACCCAACCACATTAGCTGACTTTGATAGTGTTATCTCTAGATTAGACAAGCAAGGAGCTATTGAGGAGAATGTTATCTTCAACGACAGAAACTTTGGATTTGACATTGATGATATGTTAGCTGGATTGAATGGATTTAACGGAACGTCTGCTGCTAACGCTGCTTCTTTCGGTTTATTCGACAATGACATGGAGATGGCATTAAACTTAGGTTTCTCTGGATTCCGTAGAGGGTATGACTTCTACAAGTCTGACTGGAAATACTTAAACGACCCAACTATGAGAGGTGGATTACCTGCTGGTAGTGGTTCTGGAAAAGTAAGTGGACTTTTAGTTCCCGCTGGTTCAACTACTGTGTATGACCAAATCTTAGGTAAAAATGCTAAGAGACCTTTCTTACACGTTAGATATAGAGCTTCAGAGACTGAAGACAGACGTTACAAAACGTGGATTACTGGTTCTGCTGGTGGTGCACAAACTTCTAGCTTAGATGCTATGGAGGTACACTTCTTGTCTGAGAGAGCTGTATGTACTTTAGGTGCAAACAACTTCTTCTTATTCCAAGAGTAGTATATTAAAATTATTATCCCTGTTGTAATGACAGGGGTAATTTTTATTTATTAAATCAAATTAAAATTTATGACTAAGCAAGCACAATTCGTAGACAAGGTCTACAAGTTAACTAGAGAAGCAGCACCCCTTTCTTTTATGCTTCCAACAAGAAACTCAAAAAGATTTCCTTTATTATGGTTTGACGAAAAAACAGGTATCAACCGACCACTTCGTTATGCTAAAAATCAAAGAACTCCTTTTGAAGATGAACAAGATGGCAATGCCATACTAGACCCAGTTATCTTTGAAGATGGATTTTTAAGAGTTCAAAGAACAAACCAAGTACTGCAAGAGTTCCTTTACTATCATCCACTTAATGGTATTAAATTTACCGAGATGGACGAAGAGAAAGATGCTCAAGCTGTAGTTGATAAAATGAATTTAGAGGCAGATGCTTTAATTGAAGCAAGACAACTATCTTTAGAACAAGTAGAATCCATAGGTAGAGTATTACTAAACAGAGACATTAGCAAGATTAGTGGAGCTGAAATTAAAAGAGAAATCTTAGTTTTTGCACGAAAAGAACCAGAGACTTTCTTGAATATGCTTAAAGACCCTATGTTGAAATTACAATCTAAAGTACAGTTGTTATTCGATGAGAAGTTATTGTCATTTAGAAATAAGAACAGAGAAGTCTGGATTAATACAGCAGCTAAGAAAAATAAAATGATAAACGTGCCATTTAATGCAAATGGAAAAGAAGCGGTAGTAGATTATTTTCTAACTGAAGATGGTGTAGAGGTTTTGATGTTTTTAGAGAATATATTAGAGTCTTAATATCCTTTATATACAAAGAGTTAAGAGGTGTTCCAAAAAAAGGAGCACCTCTTTTTTTTTGTTATCTTTGTAAAAAAAGTTTACGATGATAAACTCTGTTAGAAATACAGTACTTGCTGTATTAAATAAAAATAATTACGGATACATATCTCCATCCGACTTTAACTTGTTTGCTAAGCAAGCTCAGTTAGATATATTTGATAGTTACATTTCAAGTTTCAACAATCAGATAAACAAAGAGAATGCGAGAATGTCGGGTACTGAGTACGCTGATATAACTAAAAATATTGAAGAGGTTATAGATAGCTTTTCAGTTACAGGAAGCTTAACACAAAGCTCACTAAATATATATTCACTTCCTTCAATAACAACTACTGGGCATGACTATTATTTATTAAACAAAGTACTTTGTTTTTCCCAAAGTGTATTTAAAGGAGAAGCAGAAAAAGTTTCGCACAGTAAAATTACTATGCTTAATAATTCTCTTTTAACAAAGCCTTCTGCATCTTACCCAGCATACACACAAGAAGCAGATTTACTTACTGTATATCCATCTACATTTAATGGAGCTACAGATATACAAGCACAGTATATTAGATACCCTAAAGACCCTAAGTGGACTTACATTAGTATATTAGGAGGAGAGCCAATATTTGACCAAACACAATCAGACTATCAAGACTTTGAGTTACCTATTGAAGATGAACCTAAACTTGTTGCTAAAATTTTACAATACTCTGGCATATCAATTAGGGAGACTGATGTATTTCAATTTGGAAAAATAGAAGAGCAAACTCAGAATCAACAATAATAATAAGACATGACATATATATCGCAATATCAATACTACGAAAATGGAGGCTCTGCGCCTGAAGATACTAATTGGGGGTCTTATCAGTACGTAAGTTTGAACGACATTGTAAATAATTTCTTACTAATGTATTCTGGAAACCACTCGCTAGTTAACAACACAGACCGATATAAGGTTTTGTTTCACGCAAAGAGAGGTATTCAAGAACTAAACTATGATGCCTTTAAGGAAATAAAAGCACTAGAGCTAAATGTTAATGATAGCCTTAGATTTATATTGCCTTCCGATTATGTAAACTGGGTTAGAATTTCATTATACAAAGACGGTCTTATTAGACCACTTACTGAAAACATACAACTAAACACTGCAAAGGCATATATCCAATCTAGTGACGGTTCTCTTACATTTGATGGTCAAGGTAATGTCATAACAAAAGAGTCGCTCTTAGACGAGCAGAGGAAGTCTGGGCAGCAAAATAGCATATACTTAAACAAATCAAATGGTTCTCAGGACGAAGACTCTTACGAGGATAACTATAGTGGGTATAAAGAATATAGCATTGGGGGGGCTTATGGTTTAAATACTGAGACCGCTAACTTCAATCCTACCTTTAAGATTGACAAAAAGTCAGGAGTTATTAACTTTGACTCTACCATGGCTAATGAGAGCTGTATACTTGAGTACATATCAGATGGTATGGAAAATGGAGACAACTCGTTAATAAGCGTTAACAAGTTGTTTGAGGAATACATATACGCCTATATAAAGTATTCTATACTTAATAGTAAGTTTAATGTACAGGAGTATATTGTTAATAGGGCCAAGAAAGACAAATCAGCGCTTCTAAGGAACGCTAGAATAAGAATGAGCAATATACACCCAGGAAGATTATTAATGAATCTGAGAGGACAAAACAAGTGGATTAAGTAATATGGCGAATATCCAAAGAAACTTTACAGCTGGCCGAATGAATAAAAGCCTTGATGAGAGACTTATTCCAAACGGTGAATATATTGATGCGTTAAACGTAAGGCTAGGCTCTACCGAACAATCAGATATAGGTTCTGTTGAGAATACAAAAGGTAACGAGGCTTTAACAGTTTTGCAATACATAGATGGAACACCTCTTAGTGAAAATGCAAGATGTATAGGAGCTATTGATGATGGAGGTCGAGATACTATGTATTGGTTTATACACGACTCAAGCTTTGGAATTGGAGCTACAGGTAAATTAGATTTAATAGTATCATATAATACTATCAGTAAAAACCTAACGTACCACGTTATTAGCATTGACGATGGCAATGGAATAAATACTACTTTAAACTTTGACAATCAATACTCAATAACAGGAGTTGATATTGTAGATAACTTATTGTTTTTTACAGATGATAAAAATCCTCCTAGAGTAATAAACATAAAGAGAAAATACTTAAATCCTGTTAGTAATATCGACCAGTTTAGTGCTGAGTCTATTTTGGTTATTAAGCGTCCTCCTATTGAGTCTCCTGCAATACAGCCAATAAAGACAGGAGACCAAAACACTTTTCTTGATAGTAGGTTTGTGTCATTTGCATATAGATACAAATACGAGGACGGTGAGTATTCAGCTACATCACAATTTAGTGAGCCTTCTTTTATTCCTAAACCATTTGACTTTAGTTTTAATAGCTACTTAAATGAGGGAATGACAAACGCTACAAATAGCAGTATAATAACTTTTAATTCAGGAGGTCCTCTTGTAGTTGGTATTGACCTGCTATTTAAAGAGAATCAAACTTCTTTAATAAAAGTAATTGAGAAGCTAGATAAAGAGCAACTTGGTTATTCAGACAATACAGAATACACATACACATTTACAAACAGCAAAATATTTACAGTGCTCCCTGATACTGAGATATTAAGGCTTTATGACAATGTTCCTAGATTTGCTAAAGCTCAAACTATAATGGGCAATAGGCTTGTATATGGTAACTACGTTGATGGCTATAATATGCTAGACAGTGCTGGTAACAAAACAAGAATTGAGTATAGTACTAAATTAATATCTGAAGAAATAGGAGAGACTGACCTTGTTGACTCAACGGAGAGTGGCGTTTATAATATAGGCGGTATAGGAAAGTCAGTTCCTAATTGTGTTGTTTTATTTGACTTAGACGGTGTAGAGCTAACACAAGGAGGTGGTATATCTTTAGAAGTTAGATTGTCTCATAGCGATTTTGCTGGAGACACTCCTTTTCCTACTGAGACTACAACCAATGTTAATATATCATTTAGCTATGTATTGCTTTCTGACTTTAGCTCAGTATACGCATTAGCTACAAGTAATGATTTTATAGAGAAAATAGGAAACTTAACAAATATACAAACAGTAGCTGACTCATGTGATGGTACTACTCTTACAGACCAAGTAAACTGTGCCTTACCTAATAATCTTGACGCTTTAACAAAACTATCAAGTGGTATATTTGACAATGGTGAGCCAATACAAATAATAACAACTCCTGGCAGTACTCAGATTGGATTACAGTTTCAAGCTATGCGTTATGTTAATGACGTATCAACACCTACTCAGAATGTATATGAATATTATGAGATTATATTTTCTGAAGCTTATTATCAAGAAGTAGCAAACCCAAGAAGTCTTCATAGTAATAGAGGCTATGAGGTGGGCATTGTTTATATGGATGATTACAATAGAGCTTCAACAGCTTTAGTTAGTCCTAATAATACCATTAAAGTACCTTGTTCAAATTCTGACAATAAGAACTCAATACAAGTAAATATACCAATTTCACAGGTTGCTCCTTTATGGGCAAGCAGATATAAATTTGTAATAAAGCCAGAGGAAGATACTTACGAAACCATATATAGTAATATATTCTTTGAAGACCCTCAAAGCAACGCAGCTTACTTTTTATTAGAAGGCGAGAATGCAGCTAAAATACAAGAAGGTGATAGGCTTATTGTAAAAAGAGATTCAGTTGGTGTTACGCAAAACTGCGTATATGCCACTGTGCTTGAGAAAGAATCTAAACAGGAGAACTTCATTGAAATACCTTCCGACATTCAACCAGACCCTGCTCCTGATACGCCCTTAATTATACCTGTGCCAACTGGTGTGTACATGAAAATTAATCCTAGTAACTTCACGGTTGTTCAAGAGCAAAACTCAGTAGTTGCTTTAGGCAAAAAGTCAATAGATGAAAATGCAAAGGACAAGTTTCCTATTTTAGCATATCCAATGAATATACCAGACCCTGCAAACTCAGGGCAATACATTGATTATACAGTCCCCTCTGGTAGTAGAATAATTCTTAGAATAAAACAACAAAGACTAGGGCCGGGAGATGGTAATAGGTCTTGTGAAAGAAGAATATATGAGCTTGGAGAAATAACAATTACGTCTTCTCAGGATTACGACAGTATGCAGGATTGGTTCAATGGAGATAACATTGAAAATATACTAAATGATGGAATACAAAATGTAGGTAGCAACGATGAAGGCATAACAAATTCTTATGACGAAACACTTGCTAGTGGAACTACAGCTCCTCCTAATAGTTTAGCTACCCCTGGTAATTCAGTAATAAGCGTGGCTGGAGCTACCAATTATTACAGGTTTTACAGGAACACCTCAACTAATCAGTTATTTTTGCTAATAACAGGAACTAGAAGATGCAGTGGAATAGGAGCTGGAGATAAAAGACGCTCAAGCGTAGAGGCTGAATTTACAATATATAGAGCAGACAGAACTCTTGTTTTTGAGACTGAGCCTTCTGATTCATTGCCAGATGTATGGTATGAGAATAATTTATCATTTGGCATAGGTGAGAATGGAGAGCACTTAGGAAATGTGCAAAATCAAAACTTTGGAACTAACGTACCAGCTATAGTTAATACTGAATTTTTTAACTGCTTTGCTTTTGGAAATGGAGTTGAGAGCTATAAAATAAGAGATTCAATTTCAGGTAAAACATTTAATCTAGGTAACAGAGTAACCTCAACATCAAGTATTGAATACAAAGAAGCCGATAGATTTGCAGACTTAACATACAGCGGTGTTTATAATGACGAGAGCAACGTAAATAAATTAAATGAGTTCAACCTTGGCTTACTAAACTTTAAGCCATTAGAAGACTCATTTGGTTCTGTTCAAATATTATTTGCAAGAGAGACTGACATATTAACTTTACAAGAAGATAAAATATCATACGTACTAGCTGGTAAAAATTTACTATCAGATGCAGTGGGAGGCTCTGCCCTTACTTCAGTTCCAGAGGTTTTAGGAACTCAAATAGCTAGACTTGAAAATTTTGGAATAAGCTCAAACCCTGAGAGTTTTGTATCATGGGGTTATGACAAATTTTTTACTGACTCTCAAAGAGGGGCTGTGATTCAACTTAGAGGGGCATCGTATAAAAGTGATGAGTTAAATATAATATCACAATCTGGGATGCGGTCTTGGTTTAGAGATGTTTTTATTGAGTCTTCAAACACACAAAAGCTAGGTGGTTTTGACCCATACATGAATGAGTATGTTCTTACCTCAAACACATTATCCGCTCCAATTATTGAAGAGTGCATTGATTGTGGCGTAAGTAAAAATATAACTTTAAACTCATCAGAATATTTTGTTTATTGCGTAGATGTTTCTGAGTTTGTAGGAGATGTAGATGTAAATTATATTATACCATTTGAAGGTTTTGACAATATAATTACTGAACTTACAGACGATAATATAGAAACGGAAGTTGGTCAAGAAATTGTAAGTGAGGAAGCTCAGACAGGTACTGGTTACACTATAACAGTTAATTACAATGGACAGGTTTACACTACGGGCAATGTAGTTTCTAGCGGAACGCTTACGTTTCCTAAAGATTCTGTTAACATAAAAGAGGCCACCATAACTGTATCTACAGACTCCACTGGTTCTGACACGATACAAGTAAACGTTGGTTGTCCACAAGCAGAAGAGATTACAATATATAACGTGTGTGTAACTAGCTCTAACGATGGTGGTAAGTATATTCACAATGAATATAGATGGAAAGAGAATTTATTTACCTCTCCGTTACACTCAAACTTAGTTCAATTCTCAAGCGGAACTAATACTCCACTGGTTTCTCAATATACAACAATATCAGGGCAACAAGGGGCTGGTATTATACCTAACGATGGAGCAACCGTAACAATGTATTCAAATAAAATAAACTTTGATGACTTTGTCTTTAATACAGCAAGCAACAAACTAAAATATTTAAGAACAAATACTTTATATCAGAATAATTCTTCTGACATAAATTCTTTATTAAGTGCATCAACTAATCTTACACCTATAATAACAAACGGAGCTCCTGATGTTTATTCAGCTCAGTTTTTAATGCCAAATAGTGGACAGTTTTTATACTTAATATGGGAATATAGAGAATCTACCGAAGCTACGCTATGCTATTCAGATGTAAGTACATTTGATGCTTGTTGCGATTGCGATTAATAAAAAAATATAATAATGGCGACACAAGGAACATATTATTTTGATACAGGTAGCTTTACTAATGCTACTGCTATATACACTGACGCCAGTTTATTGATACTAGCTTCGGATGGATTTTATTCTAATGGAACTATTGTTAGAGAGCAAAGCGCAGGTATATTATTGCCAGAACAAGTTTGTCCTAATTGCACTCCTGTGCCTACTCCTGTTCCTGTGCCAGTGCCTGTTCCTGTGCCTGTTCCTGTGCCTGTTCCTGTACCTGTGCCAGTGCCTGTACCTGCTGTTTACTATTCATTGACTAAATGTGTCGATAGTAGTACAGGATGGAGAACACAACAAC
>FUWD012849174.1_pt1 | contig 17465 bp, 19 predicted proteins | sample 1063281 | NCBI WGS metagenome assembly FUWD01 (sample SAMEA79048168, study PRJEB19326) | metagenome | biome: marine | reverse complement strand
GCGAGCTCCATCGGGGATCTCCCCGCAAGCTTGGCCAATACGAGCGCCACGTTCGTCGTATATTCCCCATACCGTTCGTCCCGAGTCCATTCGACCCGTATGTCCGGAACCTCAAAAGAAGGAATCAGGCCCTCGGCCTGCAATTCCCCGACTATCGTCCTCAGCCGCTCTTCCCACTGGATCTTCATACCGACATCCTACGGGAAAATGATCGTCCCGTGAAGACTTGCTTTTTTAGCATAACAGTGCTATAATAATGAAGAGTGGCTTGAAACGGAAGAACAAAAACACGGGAGGGAGGATTGAAAGACATCGGCAGCACGCGCACGGAGACTCCAGACCGGACCGTCGGTTTCCTGGGAAAAATAGGGAAAGCGATTGACTCGGCGGCGAAAACCGATTCCTCGCGGTTCCACGGGATCGCGAAACGGACCGTTCTTTGCAAGGAAATCGTCCTGAGGAAAAAGGTGAAATATCTTCTCCTCTTCAATGTCCCGCTCATCGGGATGGCCCTCTGCTCGGCCGAGCTGTTCCGCGAATATGCCCGCGAAACCGCACCGATCGAACGGGGCCGCCACGGGGACCGATCGTGACGCGATCGGCCCCTTTCTTTTTCCTTCTTGTCTCATGCCCCGTATCACGCTAGAGTACAGCCATGAAAACGCTTGCCACAAACCGACGCGCGCCGTTCGACTACGAACTCATGGACCGTTATGAGGCCGGCTTGGTATTGACGGGAGCGGAAGTGAAATCGGTGAAAACGGGGCATGTCAGCCTCAAGGGAAGTTTCGTCACCGCTCATGGGGAAGAGCTCTTCCTAACGAATTCCCTAATCCCTCCCTATCCGCAGGCACACAAAGACACCCGGCACGAGGATACGCGGTCACGGAAGCTCATCCTCCGACGCTCGGAAATCCGCTCCCTGATAGGAAAATCCCGTGTGGAGGGCTTGACGTTGGTACCGATTCGGATGTACACTAAGAACCGACTCGTGAAACTCGAATTTGCCGTAGGCAAAGGGAAACGGAAGGTCGACAAGCGCGAGACGATAAAGAAACGTGAAGCCCGCCGGGATATCGGCCGGGCGATACGATCGGGATAACCGTACGGACGGAATATCCGATGACATAGAACATCCCCGTCCATAACGCTTTCCGGACGAAAACGGGACCGACCGGCTCGTCGCGTCACGGAGTACAGTGCGGCAAAGCGTTGCGGGCGGGGGTTGTCTAGTTTCGACAGCGTGCTCTTTCAGAACCGGCAAGCCGATGCGGGGATCCATCGCAAAAAATCCCCACACACGATAACTGCCAACATCGCACAGAAAGTGAAGGCGGCGTTCGCCTCGGCGTTCACCCCGTCCTTCGCTTCCGTTCTCGCCTAACTTCGGTTTGCGGGAACCATCGGATCCCCCGACGCCTGATACGGGGATTCCGGTGTCATATTCATCAGGCGGACCGACAGAGGGCTTTCTTCCCTTCCCCTCGTCGGCCCGGCACGAAAGGAAGCCTCGGAAAGGTTTTTGTCAGCCTTTTTGCTTTCCGTGGAACCAAAGGTTGACTACGCTTGTAGAAGGTTTTGGAAGGATTCGTCTGGACATGGGTGCGATTCCCATCAACTCCACAGAAAGCCCAGCATATGAGACGACGCCGACACAATCGACCGAAACCGAAACCGCAAGCGGTACAGCGGTTCAGGGCCAACGAGAAGATTCTCGCTCCGGTCGTTTTTCTCATCGGCAGCGATGGGAAATCCCTCGGAGAAATGCCGACGGCCAAGGCACTCGAAATCGCCCGCGAAGAGGACCTCGACCTGATCGAGGTCTCCCCCCAGGCCGATCCGCCGGTCTGCAAAATCCTCGAATACGGCAAATTCCAATACCAGCAGACCAAGAAGGAACAGCAGGCCAAGAGCAACCAGAAGAAAGTCGACATCAAGGGCATCCGCATCGGACTCCGCGTCGACCAGCACGATCTCCTCTTCAAGAAGGATCAGGCCGACAAATTCCTTTCGAAGGGGCAGAAGGTCCGGATCGAACTGCTCCTGCGGGGACGGGAAAAAGCGATGCGGGACCGAGCCAAAGAGTCGATGCACGCGTTCCTCGCCATGCTCTCCACCCCCTACAAGATCGAAGAGGACATCAAGGGGATGCGCAACGGGATCAGCATACTCATCATTCCGGAATAAGCCGAAACCGGCATAACGATTCAATCAAAGACTATGAAGCAGAAGACGAAGAAGTCGGTCGTGAAGAAGATCAAGATCACCGGAAGCGGCAAGCTCATGCGTCGCTCCACGGGACACAATCACTACAATTCCCGCGACACGGGCGCCGAGACGCGCGCCAAACGACGCGACAGCGGGTTCAAGCTCGCCAAGGAAGAGCGCAATGTCCGCGCCGCGCTTCCGAACGCGTAAACGGACCGTTTCAAAGGTCTCTCCTTGACTTTTCGGCCCGTTTTCCGTACCATTGTCGAATATCCACCCGTAATGCCGAACGTATGACCCGTGTAAAGCGCGGTATCGCCGCCAACAAACGCCGCAAGAATGTCCTCGATATGGCCAAGGGCTATCGCTGGGGACGAAGCCGTCAGTATGCCGCCGCCAAGCAGGCCGTCATGAAGGCGGGTTCCTACGCCTACCGCGACCGGCGCAACAAGAAACGGACCTTCCGCGCCCTGTGGATCATTCGCCTCGGCAACGCACTCCGCGGATTCGACACGAGCTACAGCCGATTCATCGGCCTCCTCAAGGAAAAGCAGGTGGAGCTCGACCGCAAGGTCCTCTCCCAGCTCGCCGTTCGCGATGCCGACGCCTTCAAGGCGGCCGTCGAAAAGATCAAGAGCCTCTAGGCGGAAACGTTTTCCCGCCGGACCAAAAAAATCCTCCGATTGCTCGGAGGATTTTTTGTTGTCCGCAATCGCTCCCGTCTTCATTCTCCCGCTTCGAATCTCTCCCGGATCTTCCGTATGGCCAAGCGGTCCTTTTCGTCGGAGCGCTTCCGTATCAGGTCCGTAAAGGCCCTTTGCGTGACATCGAGTGTACGGCGCACATCGCTCCGGATATCCTCGATAAGGACGTCAATCGATTTCCCATCCGTACCGCTTCCCGATTCGATTGTCTCATACAGGCGCTTCGCATCCTTCCCTGACATACCGGCAACCAGTCCGATCATCTTCTTCCTGTCCGCATCGGCCAGATATCCCACGGCATCCAGATGCCGTTTCAATTTCACCCCGTAAACGAGCGACTGGAAATAGTCGTCCCGGTCATCGGACCGCAGGGCGGAAGCACAGATCTTCCCGATCCGGACCGGCGATGCGTTTCCCGCGAATTCCGAAAGGAAATCCCGTTCTTCCGGTTCAAGTCCGCTTTTTGAGACGAGAAGTCCCAATTTTTTCCGAAAATACGTCTCCATAAAGTGAAGCGTTTATATTCCGTGGCCGACGATCGTCGCGGCATACGTAACGATCAGATGGCCGTCCCCGTCGACCGACTTCTGTTCCATCACTTCGATGGACGAGATATCGATGACATGACTGCCTGCCACGACAGTATGACTCATCGCGCTGTCGGTCGTAAGCGTCCCATTCTCGACGATTTCGGAGGACGTTTCGTTGCTCACGTGCACTCCCATGTATTCGCTCAGTTCGTTGATCGCGTGAAGCGCTGCTTCCTCCGGGGTACCCCCTTCCGCAGTCATCTTCAAATCCTCCCCGAAACCGTGATCATGACCTCTGGCCGCCTCATGGACCTGTCCGACCGAGAAAACGCTTTCGAACCGTTCCTCGACATTCCCGTTCGTCTCAGAAACGTGGATTTCCGAATACGACTGTACCGACAGCCGGACAGATCCCTCCGCCCGCATCTCCTCCTGAAGGCGACGCATGTCGAAAGTCCCGTCGATATCCCCGCTCTTCTGGTCGACGACGACCTGCCCGGCATCCCCTTCCCCGTTTTCGATCATGGAATGCAGATGTCCGATCTGCGCGTGGATCGACTCCGCATCTGGATATCCGCCCGACTCGGCCGAAGCATGCGTTATCAGATCGCTTACCTGCTCGAAATCCCGCCCCGGATCGACATGCCCGTCTTCAAAATGATTCCCTGAATGATCCTGTCCCGCATCGGGGCCGGAATGTTCCGCATGGGAGAAATCCTCTCCCCCACCATACGGGACAGAGCCGTCGAAAGGATGGTCGCCAGCATACGGATGGGCTTCGGCGGCATGGGCGACTCCGCCGCCGAGACGCAGTACCGCCGTGAACACGGTGACCGCCACGAGCGCTGCCTTGTTTTGCAGCACGAAATTCGCAAAACGGCGCGCGACATTCGGCCTGTACGGACCACTCTTTTCGCTCCGTATCACCTCGTCGAAATTCACCGCCAACTGTTCGGCAACCTGGCGGAACACCTCACCCCGATCCCCGAAGGATCCCTCCATATCCTTTTCGAGGTCGGCCAGATGCGTCTCCGCGTCCGACACGACGCGGTCGAACGCCGCCTCGAACGAGTCAAGTTCCTTTCCGATCTCCTCGCTCGCCCGCAATGTTTCCCTGAGCGTTTTCACAAAATTCTCGGCCTCCTGCACATCCTTGGCGAACCCTTTTTCCACGAAATTTCGGACACTCTCGTCGTGTTCCGCTTCCGGCGTCTCTTCGACTGCAGGCCCGGCCTGCGTGGAAATGACCTGCTCCGTATCATTATGCGAAAGCGTTTCCTTCATACGCCGTTTTCTTTCAAAACATAGTATCCTTGTCACTGTTTCCTTTCCCGGGAAAGGAAACCTGCCACGAGAAACATCCCGAAAGCGATGCCGATTGCGTCGATGCCGATGTCCGAGAGTTTCCCTTCCCTTCCCGGGACGAACAACTGATGCGTCTCGTCGGAAAAGGCATAGAGAAGGGAGAGTCCCGAAGCAAGCATCATGGAATAACCGGCTCCCGTACGGGGAAATACCGACCGGAAGGCGTTCCATGCGAGTATGGACAAAACGAGATATTCGAAGACATGCGCCCCCTTCCGCTCAAGAAGCAACAAAAACGGCATGCCCTCCGCAGAGGGACCCGAAGATGGCATCGAGGAAAAGGTAAAGATAATCCCCATCCATAGGAACATCGTCAGGAGTGATCGGGATGAGGAGAGATGGATCCGCATACGATTCAGCGTTTCCGACGCATCGTCGACAGCTTTTCCCGGGCATCCCGCCACAGATCGGGCAATACGTAGAACGGGAGCCAGATCCACAGCGTTATCCGGAGAAACTTGTTCAGAAAATCATTGAGCGTCATAGTCCCTTGGATACGGAGTTAACAGAGAAGATCGTCCGACGGCCCGGACACGCCGCTGCCGACGCCGCTTGCGAAATCGTACACGACATCCTTCTTCTCGACGACGATACGCCACCCTTCCTTCTCCGCGACCTCCTTGAGGTTCCGGTTTGGGTTGAACGCGATCGGATGGTCGACGATGCGCAGGAACGCGATATCGGATTCGGTATCCCCGATGCCGTAGGAATCCGAGAGCGCAAGCCCGTGCTCGGTCGCATAGGTCTTCACGACATCCCCTTTTGCCTTGGTCGGCTCGAAAACGACGCCACCGGTATAGACCCCGTCCCCGTTCCGTTCGTACACGCTTCCGAAGACGGCATCGAACCCGAGGTACTTCGAATTATACTCCTCGACGATCTCGATTGGGGAACCAGAGACCGCGATGATATGATACCCTTCCGCACGGAATTTTTCGATGAGTGCCTCCGCGAAGATATAGGTCCGTTTCATATGGAACGGGACGACGATCCGGCTCGCCTCCCGGACCTGCTCTTCGGTAACCCCCTTGATATGTTCGGAGTACAGCCCGACAAGGGCGTGCCGATAGGTCTCGTAGGTCCCCTCGTGCTCGAGCCAGTCGGTATAGACCTGTGTCAGCCGTTTCCGCACATCCTTGGGGAACGCACCCGTCCAGGCCAGTTCGTTGATAAGCTCGAAATGCAGGTTTTTCCGGAAAATCGTCCCATCTATGTCGAATACCGCCAACTTTTTCGCTTCCATAGTGGTGAATATTATGAGTCGGCCTTTTTCAGGGAAAGCCGGAAGTGCGATCCGACCCCTTCGATGCTTTCCGCCCCGAGTTCCCCGCCCATCTTCCGTGCAATCTCGCGTGCGATCCACAGTCCGAGTCCGGTCCCCTGGATTTCCGCGGTCCGATCCGTCTTCACCCGATAGAACTTTGTGAACAATTTGCCCATGTCCTCGGAAGAGATACCGAAGCCCGTATCCGCCACGGTAATGGTCACGCGATCGCGCTCTGTGGCGACGCTCACCGTCACCGATCCTTCCGCGGTATATTTCACGGCGTTCGACAACAGGTTCACGAGTATCTGCCTCACGCGGGCCGGATCCGCGTGGACGGTCGGCAGGTCGCCCTCTTCGAACACGAAATCAAGACCTTTTTCCTTCGCTGCCTTGCCGTAATCCTCGGCGAGCGGGACAAGCGTCTCCCGGAGAGACATATCGGTCGGATCAATCGGCAGCCGCCCCTGCTCAAGACGGGAAACATCCAACAGGTCGCTCACGAGTTCCGTCATCCGTTCCGTCGTCGTCGCGATCTTTCCGACATATTCCTTCCGCTCCTCCTCGGTCGGTTCCTCCCCGAGCAGATCGGCATATCCGCGGATGATCGTCATCGGGCTCCGCAATTCGTGACTCGCCATGGAAATGAAATCGTCCTTCATCCGGTTCACGTCCTCGAGGTCGAGCGCACGGACCGCATACCGCGAGAACCGGAGATGGTGGACGAGCAGGATCAGGACGAAGACCAGCGTGACGGCGGTGACGGCGTAGGAGCGTACGATGGCGTCGCGGACGAAGGCGTCGTTCTCCGCGAGCGAGAACCGGAAAAACACGAGTCCGCCTCGCGTGTCATCGTTGCCGATCCGTTTGACGATGTTCCAGTACCGCGTACCGCCCTCGTTGCCGAGAAACGCCGAGCCGGCATCCTCGTTCCATGCGAGCAGATAGGGAAGTTCGGTGCGGATCGTGCCGATATCCTCCCGGTCCGTCGAGGCGACCGCCCGAAACCCGTCACCGTCTTCCTCCCGCTCGTACACGACGATGGCCGAAATGTCGGGCTCCCGCGCCGCAAGTTCCGAGACCTTCTCCTGCAGGACATCCGGCGCATCCAAAAACTCCGCGGACAGGATCCCGAACACCTCTTCCGCGACGCCGGCCTTGCTCAGGAGCAGCGTGTCTGTCGTATCCTCGAACCGGCGAAGGATCGAGAAACTGTTCCAAAAGACCGCTCCCGTCACGACGAAAATCAGGACGACCGCATAGGCGATGACCGAGTATTTCCTGATGACGGGAAGCGGTTTCATGAGCGTGCGGCAAACGGATCAGAAAGCGGACGGAAATCGCTTCCGAATCGCGACCAGTATGAGGATAATCGCGAGCGAGGCGATACCGAGACCGACAGCCACGAAACGGACCAAGGACAGGGACGCAGGCGAACGGTTCCCGTCCGCGACGGCCGGAGCCGGAAGTGCCGAAGCGTCCACGGTGACCGCCTGTGCCGTCTTCACGAACGGGAGCGGCTTCGACTGCGCAGTAAGACGCCCGAGGTTGTCCGTCACGGCGACATACACCTCATGATCGCCATCCTCGAGATCGCGATCCAATTCGTACCGCCAGTTCCCGTCGGAATCGGTCTTCACCGTCACGATAATCGGATCGCTGTAGATATAGAGCGTCAGATAGGAATCGGGAAGTCCCGTTCCGGTGAAGATGGTCGTCATATCATCGGTATCACCTCCGGAAGCGACCCGTTCGACGGATCGTACGGCATACCGTTCGTCCTCACACTCCATCCGCTGTGCCGGGAGCTGATCCTTGGGGGATTCGAAGGCGATCTTGTCGCTCTTGTCGCCGATCGAGTATCGGAGCGGATCGAAACCGTTCCGGATCTCGTCCCCGTCCGAAAACCCGTCCCCGTCGGAATCCGCGATGTCCCTCTCGGTACCAAGCCGTTCTTCCTCCGCATCCGAAATCCCATCGGAGTCGGAATCGAGCATGATTTTTTCCGCGGAAGGAATCCTTCCTACCGTCAGGACGACCGGGGAAGGCCGTTGCGGGATAAGATCGGCATCCGCAGCCGGAACCGTGACCGTCGCCACGATGCTCTTTTCCGAAGCATTTTTCGTATTATCAATGGCCGCGACGGAATATTCGTACGACTGACCCGCCTCGACCGCGCGGTCGTCATAATACAGCCCATCCGCGGTCCCGAGACGGTTTCCATCCCGATACACCGCATACCGGATCGTCCCGAAATTTCCATACGCCGCCTGCCAACGGATCCGGACGACATTCCGCGCGAGCATCTCAGCGGAAACACCAGTCGGAACCGATGGCGGCGAAAGCGGTTTCGTCTCCTTCGTGACCGTGTCGTCCGATACCGGAGCCGCCGTACGACCCACGACCTGATCGGATTCGTCCGAATCCGTCGAGGCATCGTCGGAATCGGAAACGACAGGAGCGGGAAGCATATCGATAATCGCCTTCGTGGCCGTGGCCGGCGTCGAATCCGGTGCCGATTCTTCCTCCCTGGTATCGGCGGACGATATGGGCTTCGGTTCCGGTTCCGGTTCGTCTTTCCGTTCCTGCGATGATACCGCAGCATCACCCTCCAATGTATCCGATACGAACTCCTTGACGTCGGCCTGCGCGGTATCGACCATCCGATCCGTGACATTCTCCATCGCGGTCTTCGGATCGAAAAAACTCATTCCGAGCACCCTCGTCTCGGACCGACTCTCCGGACGAATGACGAAAACAAGGACGCCGACCAGGAACAGACCGACCGACAGTGACGAGAAAAATATTTTTTTCATATTCATAGATATCGTCCGAATACCTGCGACGGCTTCATCATACCACGAAAAAGGGAAACGGCACCCGACCCCCCCCGTCAGTTCGACCGGAACAATTCCTTCGCCGTATCCCAGACTTCCGGCTTCCCCTTCGCTTCCCTGATCCAATACCACCATTCGACACCCCACAGGTATGCCTCGGAAAATCCAACCCGCCGCGCGTACCCGACATAGTCCCGGAGCAATTCCGGATTCATGGTCTCGTACTGTTCTTCCACGCTCGCATGCGCCACCCACCCCTGCGCCCACGGCTCTGCCTGAAGCTCCGCGACGATGAACCGGTCGCGCCCCGTGAAAATCCGGATGAGCGCGGCCTTGAAACGATAGTAATTCGGACCGATCGGATAGGTGATATACCCGTGATCCGGGTTATAAACCTTCCGATACATGGTCGTTCCCAGGATATCCCCCCGGACTGCCGCGGCCGACCAGGTCGAGAATTCCCCACTGTCGGTGATGAGTATCGGATGTGCCGGGTCAAGCGCCCTCACATAGGCGATCTCCTTGTCGAAAAATTCTCGGGACAATGGCGGGCACTCGCCGAAAAAGGTCACGAACGGCTCGTTCTCCACCTGCCAGACCGACAGTTCCGGACGATCGCGATATCGGGAAACGACCGTTCCGACGAAATCGGTCAACCTCGCCTCGCGATAGGCGTCGTTCCCTTCCGTCTTGACCCACTCGGGAATATGGCATTCTGGCCACCGGGGTTCGCGCTGTCCCACGACAAGGATCACCTCCGCACCGCGCTTTCCCGCCTCGTCGAGCATCCAATCCGTATCGGAAAAATCGTATGTTCCCGGTTCCCGTTCGGACAGGTCCCAATAGACCGGCAGTCTCAGTTTCCGGACACCGAGCTCGTCGAGCGTCGCGACATAGGCCCGTCTCCAATCGACGCCCAGATCGGTCGCATATCGCGGCGAAAAGGTGACCCCGAGCGCGACCTCCGGACTCGGCTCCGGACCGGGAAGGTTGAAATAGATGAACAAGGCGAGCATGACGACGAGCGTCGCCGTAATCGGCGCCAGGATGAGAGTCGTCAGGAAATGTTTCTTTTTCATGCGATGAGTGTCAATCAAAGAAATCCATCGAGCGTTCCGCCCGTCACCGCCAAACGGATACCCAGCGCGAGGAGGGCGAGCGCGACGACTTTCATCGCGATATCGCGTCGGCCATACCGTTCCCGGAACGCATCCGGGAAGCGGATCGAGAGGGCGGTGGCGAAGATGAAGACGAATCCGTATTGGACACCGCTCAATCCCTGCACGAAGGTCGCGGACCCGAGCGAAACGGCATAGGATACCAGGATCGTTCCGAGGCCGCCGATACCCTGATTCAGCAGGAAAACCCCGCCCGTCCCGACGGAGCGCTTCGCCGGCCCGGAAAACCGCTCATGTCCGGAAAGAATGCCCTTCCGCGATGCGGGAACGGCAAGCAAAGCCAGGCTCCCGAGCACCATCCCGACCTTCGACCAGACGAGCGCGGTCACGAAATTGGCGGAAAGCGACGAGTTTCGAAACAGGAGGAGCGACAGACCGAACAGCGCTCCGGAGGCGAGCACGATCGGGACAAATCCCTTGCCACGGACCGCCTGTCCGCCACCCGTAAGCAGGAATCCCCCGCCGGCAAGCATCGCGATCGCCAACATGTCGACCGGCGAGACCGGCCGGCCCGCGGATACGGAAAAAAAGAGCGACAAAAGAAACAGGAATCCGAGACCGGAAACGCCGACCAAGGGAGCGGCCCGCGACACTTCGCTCCGTTTTACCGCCAGGTACATGGTGAAAATCGCAAAAAACAAAAACATGCCCGAAGCGATTCCGCTTCCGACCGCACTCGGAACCAACAACACGAACCCGAACGGGAACAGGGCGAGGAACGGAACGCTCGTCAGCCCGTTGCCGAACGCATACAGCGCCGGAGAGCCGATTCGCCCTTCGGACAACAGAAACTTATCGACGGTCGACGCGACCGCGTTCAGAAAATATCCGGCAAGCGCCACGAATACGAACGGCATACGGTTTCTTTTTTTCCAGTATACCGCGTTCGGACGGAAGTCGGAAGCCCGTCGCGGCGAAATCGCCACTAGCGGAAAAAGGGTCAGGTACCCGTTGTCAGTTGTCAGTTCCCCGTCCCCGTCTCCCGTTCCCGTTCCCCGTTGTTAGTTGTCAGTTGTCAGTCATCCACCGACGACGCGGTCGTAATAGACACGGACATCGGCAATCCACTTCCGCACGCTCTCGGGACTGTGTCCCGCGCAGGATGAGCCGCATTTCCACACGACCAGTTTCTCCGGGGCGGTCGCCTGTCGCAAGGAAGCGAGTTCGACGATACGGTCGCCGACGACCCGTACGGCCTCTTCCGGCGTGCCAAAACACCCGTATCCCATCGCCGTCCCGCGACTTCCGGCTCCCTTGTAGCCCCAATAATTGAAACAATCCCCGTCCGCATCGCTCGGCACATACCGACCCCAATCCGATTCCTTCTTCGCGATACCGACCAAGAGACCGGCTATCAAACGATCATATTCCGCAATCGCGGGAACCATCGTTTCGATCGGATATCCGGAAACCATGGACCGGAGTTCTGTCTCGAATCCGTCGGGTTCCGACTTCAGAAAAAACCGGTCATTTGTAACCGTCTCCCGGCACGATTCGATGCCGCCGGAACGATTGACCGTCATCGTATCCGTCGCTCCGCCGCCGAGGGCCTTCCGGAATTCCTCTTCCAGATACAATTCACAGATACGGATATTCCCGTCGGACCCGGATATCGATGTTTCCGCCGTCGGAGAGGGCATCACAGCAGAAGACGCGACACTTCGCGGCGACACCGCATATGCCCATATCACAGCAAGAGCCGCCCCGACCGAAAGAAAAAACACCCCTCTCAGGCGTCGCCTCGCTCCCGATTGTTTGTTCTTCCAACCTTTATCGTCACCGTCACCATCCGAAACATTCCCGTCGATATCATGACGCATATTGAACCGTTACGGAACCGTCGCCCCCCTCATTTCCCTCCGAAACGTATTTCAAATGATAGCATGTTTCCGGCATCGGGTACAGTCATCGGCACCCCCGTCCGCTCCCGGCGTGAAAAAAGACGCCCGGGAAGGGCGCCGTTTCGACGGTATCCGAGAGCGCGACGGTCAGCTTCGGACCGGGTCGGAAAGCTTCCGATAGTACAGATCGACATCGGAAATCCATTTCTGGACGCTGTACGGATCGTGCCCCGCGCACGAGCTGCCGCACTTCCACAAGATGAGCTCCTGCGGCGTGTCGAGCTCGTTCTTGACGATAAGCGTATCCAATCGTTTTCCGACCGTCTCCACCGCGTCCTTGCGGCTGTTGAAACAGGTATGTCCGCCGGTTCCCATCAACTTCCGGATGCCGCGATACCCCCAGTAGTTGTAGCAGTCCTGTCCTTCGAGTACGGGAACACGCTTTCCCCAGTTCGACTCCTTCTTCGCAATCGCGACCAAAAACATCGCGACAGTCCGGTCCTGTTCGACGATATACGGCACCATGTCCTCGATCGGATACCCCTTCACGAGTTCCCGGATACGGATTTCGAGTTCCTTCTTGCTCGGATCTTCGGCGGAAAGCTTCATCAATACCTCTGCGGTATCGGCATCAGATCCGACGTTCGGGCCGTTCGCGCTCTTTTCGGTTTCCGCTCCAAGCACTTTCCCGTCGAACGGTCGCTCGACCGGAACATAGCGGACCTTGTCGTCCGCCTGGGCATCGGTCCCGAAGGAATGTTCCAAAAAGAGGGCCGAGAACATCCCGAGCGCCATCGCGCCGGCCAACGGGACATAGGCCGCCCTTCCCGGAGTGATACCCAATCGGAAGCCGGAAATTCCCGTGGCAAGGTCCTGCCCGAACGTACGGAAGCGAGCCTCGAGATCATGGACCCCCGAAAAATCCGGAACGGACCATTCGATGATGATGGGACGGCGGCGCGGAGACGAAATCCCCGTAAAACCGGCCGGGCGGAGTCCGTCGACCGTCCGCACGGGATGCAGATGAAGCGGCTTCGCGCCGAGGACATCCACCGCATATTTCGGATACAGAATCGGATCTTCGGAAAAGGAAACCACGGACACGCGTCTCCCTCGGGAAATGACTTCCGACCGGACCGGACCAGCGACGCGATGTCGTGACTCGGAAACGAAGGTGATCCGACCGGAGGCGGACGGAGCAATGCCATCGATTCGCGAAACGGAGCGTTTCGTTGACGATACGATCGGCTGCATGTTCGGTTGTTTCGTATTCGTGTTCATTCGGTGGGAATCAGTTCGCAAGCGGTCCGTCCATCGGCAGACCGGACTTCTCCCGGAAATACCCTTCTATGTCCGGCGTTCCTATCAGGCACCGTCCGTCCGCGTACAGGAACGGGACCCCGACCCGGTCGTTCGGAATACCGCATGACTCGGCACGGGAGCGCAGTTCCTCCGCGTTCGCGCGATTGTTCCATGTCTCTTTCGTTTCAAACGGCACCACGGACGCGATATCGTTTGCCGTAAGGAACGCGATCACATCGTGACAGTGCGGACATTCCTCGCCGTAGTAGAGGACGGCGGTATCCGTCGAGCCTGGGGCCGAGACGGAACGCGGAGACATCGACACATACCCGGCCACGACCAGTACGACGACGACGGCCGAAACGATAAGGATCTTTCCCTTCATATCGTATACGATCTCAAAAGAATCCCGTACGGATTCATGATACCATCTTTTTCGAAGAAAAAAAAGAACGTGACTTTTTTACCGGAGATCAGGCCTTCCCGTGCTTCCTCATCCGCACCGCAAGGAACGCCGCGACGAAGAACGCCGCGATCGAAAGACTTTGCCCCATGGTCATCCACCCGAAAAAGACCGGCACTCCGGGATCCGGTTCGCGAAAGAACTCGACAAAAAAACGGATGACGGCATATCCGGACAGAAATACGAGCGAAAGCGCGCCGGGACGGAGGTTTCGCTTCCGCAAGAGGGACAAAAAAAGAAACAGAACCATTCCCTCAAGAAGTGCCTCGTACAGTTGCGAAGGATGCCGCAGCTCCCAATTCCCCCCGGACGGATCGGGAAAATACATGGCCCACGGGACATCCGTCAGTCGCCCCGGAAGCTCGAGGTTGAGCGTGTTGCCGATCCGTCCGAACAAAAGCGCGAGCGGGACGACCGGAACGACGAAATCCGCGCATGTCCAAAACGATATGCGACGGGAACGGACAAAAAGAATCATCGCCGCAACCGATCCGATCGATGCGCCGAAGAAACTCATGCCCCGGATTCCCGTGACGACGCCGGAAACTGGATCGACCGGCCATACGAGCGATACCGGATGAAACAACAGCGACGGATCGTACCACAACGCGTATCCGAGCCGCCCGCCGAGAAGGATTCCCACAAACAGGGCGATCGCAGCATCCCACACGACACTCGGCCGGCACGGCGACGATCCCTTCCGGGAGCGGAACAGGAGGAGCGTGACGGACACGAAAAATCCGAAAATGAAGCAGACGGCATACCATCGGACGGAAAACGACCCGATCACGAACGCGACCGGGTCGATATGTTCAGGAAGAGAGGTCCACCATTCGGGCATAGGCGATCATTTCGGATATCGGGCCCGGAACGGCCATCCGGCATCACGCGCGGTGTCCGACGGTATCGTCCGCCTTTCCGCCGAATTCCGAGGCATAGATATCGGCAAGCGCGAAAAAGAGCGAGACGATCACCGGTCCGATCAGCAGTCCGGGAAATCCGAACAGGGCGATCCCCCCCAATGTCGAGAAAAAGACCAGAAGCGGATGCATCTCGGAATCCCGGCCGACCAGCCTCGGTCGGAGGATATTGTCGATGACGCCGATGATGCCGAACCCGAACAGAAGAATGAAGACCCCCTGCCAGACATGCCCGGATACCAGCGTGATGACCCCGATCGGGAACCAGATGAGCGCCGTTCCGACTCCGGGAATGAACGAGGCGAGGACGACGACGATACCCCAGATGACAGCCGACGGGATGCCGGCTATGGCGAACGCGATTCCCGCCAGCGTCCCCTGGATGACGCCCACAACAAGCGATCCCTTGATCATGGCCCGGCTGATCGAAGCGAACTTCCGGAACAGGAGCGTGTCCTGATCGTCACGGAGCGGGGAAAAACGACGGGCGTACCGGAGGATGTTCTCGCCGTCCGCCAGGAAATAGAACAGGGAGAAAAAGAGGACGAACAGCCACAGCACCGACTGCGCCACTCCCTCGTATGCCGCACCGATGATGCCGAGCGCGTCCGCGGAGACGGTATCGAACGAATCCGCAAGTTTCGCGGCGAGATTTCCGTCTTGGAGCAGGAGACGGATGACCGGAGACCCTTCGATGGCCTCGACGGCCCGTTCCGCCAGGATGCCGCTCTGTTCGGAATGATACAGTGCGTTCGCCTCGCTTGCGGCGAAACCGATGACGACCGAAAGCGGCGCCACGATGAGCGTGGCGACTAGAAGACACAGTACGGACGCCGATGCCACCCGACTGCCGAACAAAAACGCCCGCAACCGCCGGTTCGGACCGCGGAACAGGACGGCAAAAATCGCCGCGACGACGATCGCCGTCAGGAACGGCTTGAATATGAGAACCACGCCCATCCCAGAGAGGATGAGAAAAAACAGAAAGAGATACAGGTCGTGATTATTCTTTTTCATCTTCGTACGGTTCATTTTCACCCTTATCGTACAGGAACGGCGGCACTTTCGCAAGAGAAAACGCATGCTATGGACGGGCGGATATCCGATAACGGAAACCGTCCGCCGTCTTTCTGTCATATTCCGGGAAAGCCGGCGTTCCGAGCAGGATCTGCGCGTTCACAAGCAGGGTCGGCTTTCCGTCGATGACGATTTTTCCGTGAGACGGTCGGACGGCAAGCTCGAGACCGTACCGATCGCGGAACCAGTCCTTGATACCGGCACGGGTATTGTGCGACGACGGCACGATGAATGGGGCATACCCCGATTTCTTCGAGGAATAGTATTTCCTGTGCCCTTCGTGCAGGAACAGCATCACCTGCGCATCCTTGAAATGGAATTTAGAATCATGAATTACGAATATTGAACCCTTCATTCTCGTTCCGCTTGATTCCTGATTCTGCATTCTTAATTCTTGTACGCCTTTCTCCCGAACATACCGGCATTTCTCCCGCAGCGAACAGGCCCCGCACTTCGGGCGGGCAGTGCAGATCGCGCTCCCGAAATCCATGAGCGCGGCATTGAGCTCCTTCGCCGAAAGCGAACATGCCGCCTCGAAATCGGAAAACGGGATATCCGCGCGCTTCGACCCGAAAAAAAACCGCCCAATCACGCGCCGAAGATTCGTATCCCATGCGATCGTGTTTTTGCCATAGGCAAAACTCGCTATGGCCGCGGCCGTATACGGACCGACTCCGGAAAGCGTTTCAAGTTTCTCAGTGTTCTTCGGAAATCTCCCACCATACTCCCCGACTATGACGCTTGCCGCCTTGAGCATGTTCCGGCCACGGGCATAATACCCGAGTCCGGCATAATACGGCAGGAATTCCTCCCATGTCGCCTGTGCCAACGACTCGACCGTCGGGAACCGATTCAGAAAACGCTCATAGTATCCGATCACGCGCGACACCTGCGTCTGCTGGAGCATGATTTCCGACACCCACACCTCGTATGCCGTGATACGCGGTTTCCGCCATGGCAGATGTTCCCGACCGGCACGACAGAAAAAGTCGTGCAGTCTCTCTTCGAAGAATCCCAGTTTTTCGAGTTCCCTTTTGTTCATACGAGAAGAAGAGGGAAGAAAGAATAATGAATCATGCCGAAACCGCACGCCCCCCGTTTGAGGCTTCATTCCTGATTCCTGATTCATTTTCAGAAATGATTCCCGAACCGAGACACTCGTCGCCCCGATAGAACGCGGCAATCTGCCCCGGCGCGATACCGGTATCCCCTTCGTCGAGCATGACCCGACCACGGCCACCATCGAGGATTTCCAACCGGCAGTGCGCCTCCTTCACGCCATGACGAAGTTTCACCGTGAGCGGATCGTCCGCATCCGGCGTTTCCGCGATCCACGACAACCCTTCGACATCGAATTCCGTCCGAGCCGTTTCCGCACTCCGATACGCGTTCGACACGTACACGATATTTTTTGCGACATCTTTGCCCGTCACATACCACGGCCCGCCGGACAGTCCGATACCGCGCCGCTGGCCGATCGTATAAAACCAATATCCGTCATGTTTCGCGAGCACCGCACCCGTCTTCCAGTCCACGATATCCCCCTCCTTCGTCCCAAGCGTCTCCTTGAGAAACCGGTCGAACGGGATCGTGCCGAGAAAACAGATACCCTGACTGTCCTTGCGTGCCGCGTTCGTGAGTCCGTACGTTCGCGCGAGTTCCCGCACCTCATCCTTGCGGTATCCGCCGATCGGGAACATCGCCTTCGCGATCTGATCCTGCCGGAGTCGTGAGAGAAAGTAGGTCTGGTCCTTGTGCTCGTCCGCCGAGCGTAAC
>FUWD013430216.1_pt46 | contig 17479 bp, 16 predicted proteins | sample 1063281 | NCBI WGS metagenome assembly FUWD01 (sample SAMEA79048168, study PRJEB19326) | metagenome | biome: marine | reverse complement strand
TGGATGTTTCTGTTCCAGATTTAGTGATTAGTAAAATACATTACAACCCAATGGAGGATTCAGGGTATTCTAGCAAAGAGCTTGAATTTATTGAAATAACCAATACCTCTAATCAAAGTATTGATTTAACAGGTTATTATATTAGAAAATTAGGAATTTCATATCAATTTGCTGCTAATGCTAGTGTTCAAGCAAATCAAAATATTTATTTAAGTAGTGATGCTACAGTATTCGAAAATTATTATGGTTTTACCCCCTTTGGATCCTTTACCAGAGATTTAAGCAACAGTTCTTATCACATTATTTTGTCTGACGCTTTAGGTAACACTATTGATCAGGTAAGCTATATGGATAGTGATCCTTGGCCAGAAGAGGCCGATGGAGAAGGCCCATATTTACAATTAATTGATTTAAACTCAGACAACTTCTTGGCAAGTAATTGGATGGTAAGTTCTCAGTCCCTTTCTACAGCAGATGTTGAGGCTACCAGCCAGCAAATAATTGTGTATCCAAACCCTACAAAGGGCTTGCTAACTATCGAATTTGATTTTTCAAATACTGAACCTTTAGAATTTAGAATTTATAATTCGTTAGGACAATCTGTAGGCGATTTTCAATTAAAATCAAGCAATTTACAAATTAATTTAAGTCATCTAAATAGTGGTTTTTATTACTACAACATCAAAAACAAAGGCGTAGTGATTTCTAGAAATAAAATTATTAAAAAATAAAACAAACTTTACCCTATTGGGTAAGGTATGTTGGGTTTAGAAACAAGTGATGATTAATGTTATTAAGGTTTTGTATATAAATTCGTTTAATTTTTAACTAAATCTCCTACCAAATATCACAATTGCTAAAATAGTAGTCATATCAACAGATATGGGGGTTATTAAAGATTTATTAGATTTGAATAAGTTGAAAAAATCTTATTTTTAATTTAGATTCTTAATTTTTCTTTATTGATTTTATTAAAATATAATTAGGCTAAATAATCCTTTGCCCAAGGCTGTTGCTCTAAAAGATCCACCTCATCATCATGATACAGTTCAAGTAAATCTTTCACAATTTCTTTAATCTCATCAAGATCTTTGTATAAATTAATCCCAGTACATTCAATGTTTTCTAAATAAATCACACATTCGTAAATTTTTACTCTCCTTAAAATAAAATGCATTTCCCATACTCTGATAAAGTTTGCTCCATCATGATAAGCTTCATCTTTCTGCATCAGCAAATTTCATAATAAGTTTTCTATATCTCCAGACTCTGTTTTCTCCTTTCCACAACCTCGTTTATTAAAAATGCGGTATCAATTAAATCTCTATAAAATCTTTCATAATGAATTCCTTTCTAAATGTTCCATATTTTATTTTGGGTTTTAGTATAAATATAAGCTTTTTTTAAATAACTTCTAAACCTGATTTTTCTTTATTGATTTTATTAATAGTTTTATTAAACTATCGTTTATATTTGCTCACGCAAAATTTATAGAAATGAAAGCTGGAATTGTAGGATTACCAAATGTAGGAAAATCAACTTTATTTAATTGTTTATCTAATGCCAAAGCGCAAAGTGCAAACTTTCCCTTTTGTACAATAGAACCAAACATAGGTGTTGTGAATGTTCCAGATTCACGTTTACAGAAATTAGAGGAATTAGTAAATCCAGAAAGAGTATTAACAGCTACTGTTGAGATTGTAGATATAGCAGGATTGGTTAAGGGAGCAAGTAAGGGAGAAGGCTTAGGAAATCAGTTTTTAGCAAATATTAGAGAAACAGACGCTATCCTTCACGTTGTTCGTTGTTTTGATAATGATAATATTATTCACGTAGATAATTCTGTAGATCCAGTTAGGGATAAAGAAACAATAGATATTGAATTACAATTAAAGGATTTAGAAACGGTTCAAAAGCGTTTAGAACGTCTAAAAAGAACTGCTAAGACTGGAAATAAAGAAGCACAAGCGGAACTAATTGTTTTATTAAAAGTTGAAGAAACATTATTGAAAGGTATTTCTGTGAGAGCTTTAGAATTCTCAGAAAAAGAAAACGAAATTGTTCAATCATTACAATTTATAACATCAAAACCGGTCTTATATGTTTGTAATGTTGACGAAAATTCAGCAGTCTCTGGAAATGATTATGTAGAAAGGGTAAAACAATCAGTAAAAGACGAGAATGCAGAAGTAATTGTTTTGGCTATAGGAACTGAAGCTGATATTACAGAGTTAGATGATTATGAAGAAAGACAAATGTTTTTAGCTGATATTGGATTAGAAGAAGCTGGAGCTTCTCGATTAATACGTTCCGCATATAAACTACTAAATTTACAAACTTATTTTACAGCTGGAGTAAAAGAAGTTAGAGCTTGGACTATACCGATTGGATCTACAGCACCTCAAGCAGCTGGAGTAATTCATACCGATTTTGAAAAAGGGTTTATTCGTGCAGAAACAATCGCTTATGATGATTACGTCTCTTTTGGTAGTGAAGCGAAAGTCAAAGATGCCGGAAAGATGAGAGTAGAAGGAAAAGAATACATTGTAAAAGATGGGGATGTAATGCATTTTAGATTTAACGTTTAAAGAAATATAATAAAGACAAAATAAAACCCCTAATGAATTTTTCATTAGGGGTTTATAGTATAAATCAAAATATTTTATCCTTTATAAAAAGGCAGCTTAACTATAGTTGCGGGGATTGCTTTTTTTCGCACTTGTATATAAATATTTTTACCAGACTTGGATAATTCTATTGGAACATAGCCCATACCAATTCCTTTTTGTAAACAAGGACTCATAGTACCTGATGTTACATTTCCGATGATGATGCCGCCATTATCTAAAATATTATATCCATTTCTTGGTATTCCTCTTTCATCTAGTTGAAAAGCGACTAGCTTCCGTCCTAGTTTTTCTTCTTTTTCCTTGGCTAAAGCATTTGCATTTACAAAATCTTTAGTAAATTTTGTTATCCAGCCGAGACCAGCCTCTATTGGTGAAGTATTGTCATCAATATCATTACCATATAAACAGTAGCCCATTTCTAAACGTAACGTATCTCTTGCGGCCAAACCAATTGGTTTGATTCCATAATCAGCTCCTGCTTCAAAAACTTTATTCCAAATTTGCTCAACTTCACTATTTTTACAATAAATTTCAAATCCACCAGAACCAGTATAACCAGTTGCAGAGATTATTACATCATCAATTCCTGCAAAATCGCCTATTTTAAATTTATAAAATGGAATTTCCGCTAAATCAAAAGAAGATAATACTTGCATAGCTTCTATAGCTTTAGGTCCTTGAATTGCTAATAATGAATACTCTTCAGAAATATTTTTAAGTTCTGCTCCAAAGATTAAATTATATTTAGAAATCCAATTCCAATCTTTTTCAATATTTGATGCATTTACAACTAGTAAATATTTATTTTCTTCAATTTTATAACAAATTAAATCATCTACAATTCCGTTACTCTCATTTGGTAAACAACTATATTGAGCGTCTCCAACCGCTAACTTAGATGCGTCATTGGATGTTACTTTCTGAATTAAAGCTAATGCATTTTTTCCTGAAACTAAAAATTCCCCCATATGGCTTACATCGAAAACACCAATAGATTCTCTTACGGTAATATGTTCTGCGGTAACACCTTCGTATTGAACAGGCATATTAAATCCTGTAAATGGCACCATTTTCGCCCCTAAAGAAATATGTATATCGTTTAATGCTAAATTTTTCATTTATAAATATCTAAAATTATTGCGCTAAATTATTGAAAAACGTACAATAAACAATCACTAATTTTTTGTTAATTTTTTCACTCAGAAATAATTTTCATTTATATTTGATTATGAACCCAAAACTCAATAAATATGAAGGTTTTTAAATTTATTTTTCTTGCTTTTTTATTTTTTTCAATAAATAGTTTTTCTCAAACACCAAAAGATTTTTTATCAAAAGATTTTCATAAAAATCGTAGAGGTGCTTTACGATCCAAAATGCCTGTTAACTCTATAGCTGTAGTTTTTTCAAATCCAGTTAGAAACCGAGCAAATGATGTAGATTATGTTTTTCATCAGGATCCAAATTTTTATTATTTAACAGGATACAGAGAGCCAAACGCTGTTCTTATAATATTTTCTGAGGATCAAACTGATAAGAAAGGTATTATATATAACGAGATTTTATACGTCCAAAAACGTGATGCAAGGGCAGAGCAATGGAACGGTAAACGCTTGGGAATCGAAGGTGCTAAAAGTGAATTAGATTTTTCAACAGTTTTTAATGCAGAAGATTTTATAAACTCGAGCATTAATTTTAAAAAGTTTAATAGAGTTTTTATCGAAAAATTTAATGACGATTATAGAAATTCATTAAAAAACACCTCTGAAGTTTATGATTTAGTAGTTTCATTTAAACAAAATTCAGGTTATAATTCTAATAATTTTATTTCACCGATAAAAAAACAAGTTTATGAATTAATTAAAGCAACCCCAATTGAGAACAGTGCTAATGTTGCCCAAATTATAGGAAGAGCGTTATCCTATGACTCTTCATTAAAGGATGATGAAGATTTAATGAAATTTAAAGAAGCTACAGATCAAAAGTTAAAGATTGAATTAAAACAAAAAATTTCTCTAAAATTAGATATTAAAACAAATATTGATATCTCTTTTTTAACATCAACATTAGCATCATTAAGAGAAATTAAAAGTCCTGAAGAATTAAAACTACTAATAAAAGCAATTCGTATCTCTGCGATTGGACAAGTTGAAGTAATGAAAGCCATGAAGCCTCATATGTCAGAAACAGAGTTACAGGGTATTCATGAATTTGTTTATAAAAAATATGGTGCAGAATATGAAGGCTACCCATCTATAGTTGGAGCAGGAAATAATGGTTGTATTCTACATTATATTGAAAACAATCAAACTAAAGTTGGAAATGAATTGGTCTTAATGGATTTAGGAGCTGAATATAGAGGTTATACGGCTGATGTTACACGAACAATTCCTGCCAATGGAAAATTTACAACTGAACAAAAAGCTATATATGATATAGTTTATGATGCTCAAGAAGCAGGAATAGCTGCTTATGTGATCAATAATAGTATGGCTAAACCAAATCAAATAGCAAGAAGAGTTGTTAATCAAGGGTTATTTAATTTAGGCATCATTGATTCAATAAACCAACCACACCCTTATTTTCCTCATGGAACCTCTCATCATATTGGTTTAGATGTTCATGATCCAGGAAATTATGGTAATTTTGAAGAGAATATGGTTGTTACTATGGAGCCGGGAATCTATATCCCTGAAGGAAGTGCATGTGATAAAAAATGGTGGGCAATTGGAATTCGTATTGAGGATGATATTTTAGTAACTAAAAATGGTCCTGTAAATTTATCATCAGAGGCACCCAGAACAACAAAAGATATAGAAGAAATGATGGCTAGAAAATCTATTTTAGATGATTTTGTCTTACCAGATTTAGATAAAAAATGAGTAAAGAACAACCAAATAATCCGCTACACGGAATTAAATTAGCAACTATATTAGAACAATTATTTTTAGAATATGGTTGGGAAGAATTGGGAGATATTTTAAATATGAATGCTTTTAAGAATAACCCAACCTATAAATCGAGTTTAAAATTTTTAAGAACAACACCTTGGGCTAGAGAAAAGGTTGAAAAATTATATGAAAAAACGATTCTTAAGTAGTTGTTTCCTTAAGTTTCATAAAAGATCAATATAATTTTGATAGCTTTAAGAATTTAAATATTCTTTTAACTCCGTATAAGTACTGATTCTGATAGCTACTTTTCTTTTATCTATTACTTTTTTAATTTGTTCAGGGATATCTATTTTTACAGGCAAGGTCGATTCCACAATATCTAAAAATTTTACAGGATGAGCTGTTTCTAAGAAAACACCATATTCATTATCAGTTAATTGATATTTTTTTAAACCTAAATAACCGATAGCTCCATGTGGCTCCGCGACATATTTTGTTTCTTTAAATATAGAAACCATAGCTTTCTTGGTAGATTCATCATCAAAACTAAAAGAAGAGAATTTATTTTTTATAGCATTCAAATCATTGTTAAATAATTCTTGAATCCTAATGAAATTACTTGGGTTACCAACATCCATAGCATTTGAAATTGTAGCTTTAGAAGGTTTTGGGACGTATTCTCCGTTTTCTAAATAATTTTCTACTGTATTATTTATGTTCGTTGAGGCAATGAAGTGCTTTATAGGTAAACATAATTTATTTGCTATTACTGCTGCACATATATTACCAAAATTTCCACTAGGAACAGAAAAAACTAATTCTTTGTTTTGATTTTTTAATTGTTTGTAGGCAAAGAAAAAATAGAACATTTGTGGTAACCAGCGTGCTACATTTATAGAATTAGCAGAGGTTAAGGTTCTTTTAATTTTATCATCTAAAAAAGCAGTTTTAACCATCTCTTGACAATCATCAAAAGTCCCGTCTACTTCAAGTGCTGTAATATTATTACCTAAAGTTGTCAGTTGCTTTTCTTGAATATTACTTACTTTCCCACTAGGGTATAAGATAACGACTTTAACACCTTTTGTGTTTAAAAATCCATTAGCTACAGCGCCGCCAGTATCTCCAGAAGTTGCTACTAAAACAGTAATTTCTTCGTTATTTTCTAGATTAAAGTATTCTAAACTAGAACTCATAAAACGTGCACCAACATCTTTAAATGCCATTGTAGGTCCATGAAACAACTCTAAAGTACCAATATTATTTTCAATTTCTACAACAGGAAAATCAAAAGAAACAGTTTCTTTAATTATTTTCTTTAAAATTGTTTTTGGAATTTCATCACCAACAAATTGTTTAATTGCTTCAAAAGCGATTTCTTCTTTAGAATATTTTTCTATATTTTTAAAAAAATCAGCAGAAAGTGGGTTGATTTCTTCAGGAAAATAAATACCTCTATCTTTTGCAAGTCCTTCCTTAACAGCTGTTTTAAATGTGGTGTTAGGTGATTTTCTGTGTAAACTATAATAGTTCATAATTATTTTGTTTCTAAAATTTTAATTCCTCTCTCGTTTATTTTTGATACATGTATATCAAAAGCGATTGCTGTTTTATTATATACCTGTTTCATACCTCTACTAACCTTTTCTGCATTTTCCTTTCCTCTACACAAAGCAAAAATTGATGGACCAGATCCTGAAATACCACTACCCAACGCACCATTTTTAATGCATTCTTTCTTAATGTTTTCAAATTCTGGAATTAATATGGAACGATACGGCTCTGCGATTTCATCGTGAAGAGAATTACCTATTAAGTTGTAGTCTTCTGTATATAAACCGCTAATTAATCCACCTAAATTTCCTAATTGTTTAACTGCAGTTTGTAAAGGCACTTCTTTTTTAACTACAGATCTAGAATCTATTGTTTTTATCTCTATTTGAGGATGAATAATTGTTGCATATAATTCTTTTGGAGTGTGGATTTTTATAACCTCTAATGGCTCATAACTTCTTATTAATGTAAAACCACCTAAAATTGCAGGGGCTACATTATCTGCGTGTGCTGAACCACTTGCTAGTTTTTCACCTTCCATTGCAAATGGTATTAATTCTTTTAATGAAAAAGGTTTTCCAAGAATTTCATTAATTCCAAAGACAGCTCCAGCAGAACTTGCAGCACTACTACCAATCCCGCTACCAGGTTTAATATTTTTAATTATAACAATATCAAAGCCAAAATCTATTGTAATATTTTTTAATAAAGCATTCGCTGCTACTCCAGCAACATTTTTATTTGGATCTAAGGGCAATTCTTGTCCGATGACTTTACTAATAGTAATCCCTTTTTTTATAGTTTTTTTAATAATCATTTCATCACCAACTGAATCCAAACATAATCCTAATACATCAAATCCACAGGAAATATTGGCAATAGTGGCAGGTACAAAAATTCTTATTTCATTCATTTTTTAGATGTTTCTAAATTTAATTAGATCGGCAAATATAGTTGAAACAATAACATCCAACCAAATAATAAAAGAGGTTTTTGAAAATATTAATAATCTATCTTTTAGATAGTTTACTTGCTTTTTTTTTAATGATCGCAGCGATAGGTTTATTTTCGATTTTGCTTTCTAGCCAAGACAAAATATCTAAATATAAGAAGGCTCTTTTTTCATATTTATGATTTTCATATTTCTTTAATCTTGTATGTATTTTTTTGAATTCAGTTCTAATTTCATGAGGGTACACATCACTCAAATCTCTTATTGAGGTTATAAACTCTTTTTGAACCTCTTGTAGATTTTCCATTTTAAGTAGGAACTTATAAGTATCTACAAATTGCCTTTCTAAATCATAATCTAAACCACACTCATAGTGTGCAATTAAGTTTAAAATTCTAGCAAAGCATTGAAGATCTTCAGCAACTTTTAAATCTTTAGTGTTAATTATTTTACTTAAGTAAATAATACATTCTTCATTCTTATTCATTCCAAAGTAAAGACATGCAATTTTATAATACAGAATAACAACATGATGATTATCTAATCTATTTTTGTAAATTTCAATCTTAGTATTAATTATGTCAACTAGGTACTCACCCTCATTAAAAGTTGATTCTAAGAAATGTAAGTGTAATTTATTTGTATAGTAATATAAAAATATTAGTATTTCTGTGTTACTATTCAGAGGAATACTTTTTTCATTTATCTCTTTTTCAAAATAAGATAATTCTTCTTTAAATTTATTTTTATTCTTAACTAAGAAAGAAGCTTCAAGAAAATAGTTTTTCCCTTTTAAATAAAAGACAGGATGTAAAGAAATAAGTTCTTTATTACCTTTAAACAAGTCTACCCATTTACTTGCATATTTGTAACTTTGTAAGAAATCTTGTGTTAAAAGGCTAAACCATAAATATGATTTATATAGCCAAAGCTTTTCTCTAAAACCAAAATTTGAAAAATCATATTTTGGTAATTTTCTATTGAAATAAGAAGTTATATATTCCAGCTCTTCATTATTTTTTACATATCCATTTTGTAATAAATGACTGTATAACTGTAATGATAAATTAGATAGTTTACTAGTAACCACATTCAATTTACTTAGATTCTTTGCCTGTAAAGAAAGAACGTTTGCTCTTGTACTAATGCTCCGGGTAATATATTGTGTTTCTATGACTTTTTCTAACTCTACAATTTCATAAGCCACATTATTTTCTTCATTAGTGATGGCTATTCCTTTTGCTTTTTCTAATAATTTTAAACTTTGTTTATAAAGCCCTTTCTGATATAAAATTGTTGCAAAATCAAGTTGCTCTCTGATTTGTAAACGAATATTTTGGTGAGAGGGGTTAAGGCGTAAGCTTATTAATATCTGTTTATATAAATGAGCTTTTAAATTTGACAATTGCTGTTTAGTAACAATATTACTTTTGATAATTTCTTTTTCATTATAAATTTTTATTTTTTCTAAAAATTTAAATAGTGAAAAGAACTTAGCATCAATATTTCCACCTAATCTACTGACATAAAGATTGAATTGTCTCTTTTCTGATTTTGATAATGATTTTACCAAAATAAACAGAGAATCCTTTTGTTGATTGAATGATGTAATACTTTTAGTCATAAATTACTGATTACTAGTTTTTTAATTGTTATTAAAAAGAAATAGAAGTCGTATTAGATACTTCAAAAATACTCTATTAATAATGCCCAAGATATACATTTGATTTATATGAAACACAAATTATAAAGATGCAGGATAATAAAGTTCAGATTTTTGATACTACTTTAAGAGATGGTGAGCAAGTGCCAGGATGCAAATTAGATACAAAACAGAAGTTAGTGATAGCTGAACGTCTAGACATATTAGGTGTCAATATAATTGAGGCCTGATCAATTCAATAGATGAAATTAAATAAACATAGTAAAAGGTTAACACAAGATGAATCTCAACCTGCTTCACAGGCAATGTTGTATGCAGTTGGGTTATCTGAAGACGACATGCAAAAAGCACAAATTGGAATTGCAAGTACAGGTTACGATGGAAACCCTTGTAATATGCACTTAAACAATTTAGCTGCAGAAGTTAAAATTGAAACTAAAATTGCTGGTTTAATTGGTTTAGGATTTAATACGATCGGTGTTTCTGACGGAATTTCAATGGGTACTTCTGGTATGAATTATTCATTAGTGTCAAGGGATATTATTGCGGATTCTATAGAAACAGTTATGAATGCTCAAAGTTATGATGGCTTAATCTCTGTTGTTGGATGTGATAAGAATATGCCTGGTGCTGTTATGGCTATGCTACGTTTAAACCGACCATCTATAATGATGTATGGTGGGACAACCGCATCTGGAAGTTACAAAGGAAAAAAACTAAATATTGTTTCAGCTTTTGAAGCATTAGGGCAAAAAGTAGCAGGTGAAATTGAAGAAAAAGAATATAAAGAAATTATAAAAAGAGCTATTCCTGGAGCAGGTGCCTGTGGAGGTATGTATACTGCAAACACAATGGCTTCTGCAATAGAATGTATGGGATTTTCATTGCCATACAATTCATCAATTCCAGCGGAAAACCCAAATAAATTATCAGAAGCAGAAAGGACAGCTCTAGCAATCAAGAACTTATTAGAATTAGATTTAAAACCATTAGATATAATTTCTAAAAAATCAATAGAAAATGCTATTGCTATAGTAAACGCTTTAGGAGGATCTACTAATGCCGTACTACATTTTTTAGCAATTGCCCATGCAGCAGATATAAATTTTTCATTAGAAGATTTTCAAAGAGTAAGTAATAGAACTCCATTAATTGCTGATTTAAAACCGTCAGGTAGATACTTAATGGAGGATGTACATCGTGTTGGTGGTACCCCAGCTGTTATGAAATATTTATTAGATAACGGTTATTTACATGGCGATTGTTTAACAGTAACAGGAAAAACATTGACCGAAAATCTAGCAAACATTGATCCTTTAACTTTTGATAAAGATTCTCAAGATGTAATTTATCCAAAAGATAAAGCATTAAAATCATCTGGTAATATTCAAATCTTGTATGGAAATCTTGCAATCGAAGGAGCGGTTGCAAAAATTTCAGGAAATGAAGGATTATTATTCGAAGGTAAAGCTGTTGTGTATGACGGTGAACAATCTGCAAATAGTGGTATATCAAATGGAGATGTTGAAAAAGGAGATGTAGTAGTAATTAGATATGTAGGTCCTAAAGGAGGACCAGGAATGCCAGAAATGTTAAAACCAACCTCACTAATAACAGGAGCAGGTTTAGGAAAGTCAGTAGCTTTAATTACTGATGGTCGATTTTCAGAGGTACTCACGGCTTTGTTGTTGGTCATATTACACCAGAAGCTCAATCTGGAGGAACTATAGCTCTAATAAAATCTGGAGATATTATTAGAATTAGTGCAGAAGATAATTCAATTAATGTATTACTAACTGAAGAAGAGTTAAACAAAAGAAAAATAAATTGGGTTGCTCCAGAACTAAAGCATAAAAAAGGAATATTATATAAATATGCAAAAACAGTTGCTTCAGCATCAAAAGGTTGTATTACCGATGCTTAATAAAAATATGTTAGGAAATAAAAGTAAAATATAATTTCATGGAAATAGAAACCATAAAAAATATAAAAAATAAATCTAAGGTTAAAGAAAGAATTTCTGGTAGTGAAGCCATTGTTAGGTGTTTAATTGAAGAGGGAGTTAAAATATTGTATGGTTATCCTGGTGGAGCGATTATGCCCGTATATGACGAGTTATATAAGTTCCAGCACAAAATTCATCATGTTTTAGCAAGACACGAACAAGGAGCCACTCATGCAGCTCAGGGATTTGCAAGGATATCTGGTAAAGTTGGTGTAGCTATTGCAACTTCTGGTCCGGGTGCAACTAATTTAATAACTGGTATTGCAGATGCACAAATTGATTCTACACCTATGGTTTGTATTACTGGACAGGTAGCTTCTCACTTGTTAGGAACTGATGCTTTTCAGGAAACTGACATTGTTGGTATTTCTACACCTGTTACTAAGTGGAACCATCAAATAACCAAAGCATCAGAAATACCCTCAGTAATAGCTAAAGCTTTTTATATCGCAAAAAGCGGTAGACCAGGTCCTGTTTTAATCGATATAACTAAGGATGCACAATTTGAGGAATTTGATTTTTCCTACGAAATATGCACGAAAGTCAGAAGTTATAATCCCTCTCCAAAAATAAATTTAACAGCTGTAGCAGATGCTGCAAAGTTAATTAATTATGCAAAAAAACCTCTAATAGTATGGGGTCAAGGGGTTATTTTAGGTGGAGCTGAACAAGTACTTAAAGCTGTTGTAGAAAAATCAGGAATACCTGCAGCTTGGACAATTCTAGGCGCTTCAGCGTTACCTACCTCTCATCCATTAAATGTCGGTATGCTCGGAATGCATGGTAATTATGCACCCAATATGTTAACAAATGAATGTGATCTATTAATAGCTATTGGTATGCGCTTTGATGATCGAGTTACAGGTAGTTTAAATACCTATGCAAAACAAGCTAAGATCATTCATTTTGAAATTGATCCTTCAGAAGTTGATAAAAATGTAAAGACTAATGTTGCAGTTTTAGGTGATGCAAAAGCAAGTTTAGAAATATTGTTACCATTATTAGAAATAAATAAGCACAAAGAATGGCATCAAAAATTCAAAGATTTATATGCCATTGAATATGAAAAAGTTATAAAAAATGATATTCATCCCACAAAGGAGGGATTAACAATGGGTGAAGTTATTAATGAAATAAATATTTACAGTAAAGGCGAAGCTGCTATAGTAACTGATGTTGGTCAACATCAAATGATCGCTTGCAGATACGCTCAGTTTAACAAAACAAAAAGTAATATAACTTCTGGTGGATTAGGAACGATGGGTTTTGGATTGCCTGCGGCTATTGGTGCTAAAATGGCAGCCCCAGATCGTGAAGTTGTATCTATTTCTGGTGATGGTGGATATCAAATGACAATACAAGAGTTAGGAACTATTTTCCAGCAAAAGGCAGCAGTTAAAGTTGTTGTTTTAAACAATGACTTTTTGGGAATGGTAAGACAGTGGCAACAGTTATTCTTTGATAAACGCTATGCGTCTACAGAAATGGTAAATCCAAATTTCGTAGCAATAGCAGAAGGTTATTATTTGAAAGCTAAAAAAGTAACTAAAAGAGAAGAACTTTCATCAGCAGTTAAAGAGATGATGGAAAGTAAAGATGCTTATTTTTTAGAAGTTTGTGTTGAAAAAGAAGGTAATGTTTTTCCAATGATTCCTTCAGGTGCTAGTGTTTCAGAAATTAGATTAGAATAATATGAATATAGAAAAGCAACTATTTACAGTATCTATTTATACTGAAAACAATATTGGATTATTAAATAGAATATCAGCAATTTTCCAACGCAGACATATCAACATAGAAAGTTTAAATACTTCACCATCAGAAATTGAAGGTGTTTCTAAATTTACTATTGTAGTAAATATGACGGAAGAAAATATTAAACGAATAATTGGTCAGATTGAGAAGCAAGTCGAGGTAATAAAGGCTTACCATCATAAAGATGAGGATACAATTTATCAAGAATCTTGTATTTTTAAAATGAAATCTGATTTATTATTTGAAGAAAGACAGATTCAGAATATAATTAAGGATAGTAATGCAAGAATTGTTACTGTAAATAAAGAGTTTTTTGTTATTGAAAAATCAGGTAAAAAAGAAGAAGTAGATTTAATTTATAGAGAATTAAAACCTTTTAAAATTTTACAATTTACACGTTCTGGAAGAGTATCTGTATCTAAAAAGCCAATGGAAATTTCACAAATGTTATCAGCATTTAACTAAATAAAAATTAAAACATGTCAAATTACTTTAACACATTATCATTAAGAAATCAATTAGAGCAATTAGGTAAATGTAGATTTATGGATTCTTCAGAATTTTCAGAGGGAATAAATGCATTAAAGAATAAAAAAATTGTAATAATTGGATGTGGTGCACAAGGCTTAAATCAAGGGTTAAATATGAGAGATTCTGGGCTAGATATTTCTTATACACTAAGGCAAGTTGCAATCGATCAAAAACGTGATTCTTTTAAAAATGCAACTTTACACGGATTTAAAGTAGGAATCTATGAAGAATTAATTCCCTCTGCAGATTTAGTACTGAACTTAACTCCTGATAAACAGCACACTAACGTAGTAAATACTATTATGCCTTTTATGAAAAAAGGAGCAACATTAAGCTACTCTCATGGTTTTAATATTGTAGAAGAGGGTATGCAAGTACGTAAAGATTTAACTGTAATTATGGTCGCTCCAAAATCACCAGGTAGTGAAGTTAGAGAGGAATTTAAGAGAGGTTTTGGCGTACCAACTTTAATTGCAGTTCACCCTGAAAATGATCCAGAAAGTAAAGGGTGGTCTCAAGCAAAAGCCTACGCAGTAGCAACTGGAGGAAATAAAGCAGGAGTTTTGGAATCTTCCTTTGTAGCAGAGGTAAAATCAGATTTAATGGGAGAACAGACTATTTTATGTGGTTTGTTACAAACAGGTGCCATTTTATCTTTTGATAAAATGGTAGAAGAAGGAATTGATCCCGGTTATGCAGCCAAACTAATTCAATATGGATGGGAAACTACTACAGAAGCTCTTAAACATGGAGGTATTACTAATATGATGGATAGATTGTCTAATCCAGCAAAAATAGAAGCTTTTAAGATTTCACAAGAATTAAAAGATATCATGCGTCCTTTGTTTAATAAACACATGGATGATATCATCTCTGGTGATTTTTCTAAAGAAATGATGATAGATTGGTCTAATAATGATAAAAAATTATTGTCTTGGAGGGCTAATACAGGGGAAACTTCATTTGAGAAACAAAAACTTACGGATCAAGAAATTTCAGAACAAGAATATTTTGATCATGGTACACTTTTAGTTGCTTTCGTTAGAGCAGGAGTAGAATTATCCTTTGAATCGATGACTGCTGCTGGAATTATTGAAGAATCTGCTTATTACGAATCTTTACACGAAACTCCATTAATAGCAAATACTATAGCTCGTAAAAAATTATTTGAAATGAATCGTGTTATTTCCGACACAGCAGAATATGGTTGTTATTTATTTGATCAAGCATGTAAACCTTTATTAGCTGATTTTATGAAATCAGTTAAAACTAATGTTATTGGAAGAAACTTTATAAGTAAAAATGGGGTAGATAATCAAGAATTAATTTTCGTTAACAGTTCCATTAGAAGCCATCCAGTAGAAAAAATAGGTGCAAAATTAAGAGCTTCTATGACTGCAATGAAAATAATTATATCAGAAGTTTAATTAATGAAATTAAAAAAAATATACATACCAAGTTTAGATGACGTTAAAGCTGCTTCTATAAACTTAAAGGGAGTAGCTTCTGTTACACCTTTAAATAAGAATTTTCAATATTCTAAAAAATTTGGAGCAAATATTTTATTTAAAAGGGAAGACCTTCAGGTTGTTAGATCTTATAAAATTAGAGGAGCATACAATAAAATGTCTTCATTATTAGAAGAACAAAAAGAAAAAGGTATTATTTGTGCCAGTGCAGGAAACCACGCTCAGGGTGTAGCCTTGTCTTGTAAGTTATTGCAAATAAAAGGAACTATTTATATGCCTTCGACAACCCCAAATCAGAAGATAGAACAAGTGAAAATGTTTGGGGAAGAATTCATAGAAGTTATTATAGAAGGAGATACTTTTGATGATGCATATAATGCTGCAACTATAGCATGTAAAGCAAGATCTAAAACATTTGTTCACCCATTTAATGATAAGAAGGTAATTGAAGGTCAGGCTACAGTTGGATTAGAAATACTAAATCAAACAGCTCAAAAGATTGATTATGTTTTCGTTGCTGTTGGAGGAGGAGGTTTGTCATCTGGTTTATCATCAGTCTTTAAGTATTTGTCACCAGAAACAAAAATAATTGGTGTAGAACCAGAAGGAGCACCTTCAATGAAAACATCAATTAATAATAAAATAAACACTTCTTTACATAAAATAGATTCATTTGTAGATGGTGCCGCAGTAAAAAGGGTTGGTGATTTAAACTTTGAGATTTGTCAACAAAATCTATCAGATATGATAACAGTTCCTGAAGGAAAGATTTGTCAGACAATCTTAGATTTATATAATAAAGATGCAATAGTTGTTGAGCCTGCAGGTGCATTAAGTGTTTCTGCATTAGATTTCTTTTCTAGTGAAATTCGTAATAAAAATGTAGTTTGTATTGTAAGTGGAAGTAATAATGATATTACTAGAACAGCAGAAATTAAAGAAAGAGCTTTATTATATGCCAATTTAAAACATTATTTTATTATAAAATTTCCACAAAGAGCTGGAGCTTTAAAAGAATTTTTAATAGATATTTTGGGACCAAACGACGATATAACTCATTTTGAATATACTAAAAAAACGAATAGAGAAAATGGTGCTGCAGTTGTTGGTTTAGAACTTAAATCATCTGATGACTTAGCTCCTTTAATTTTTAAAATGAAAGAAAAAAACTTTTTTGGTGATTACTTAAACAACAAACCTGATTTATTTCAGTTTTTGGTGTAAATTTGTACTTTATATTACAATAACAAAATATATCTATGGGAATACCAGAAAAATACAAAATAAACTCTCTATTACATCAAAAGCATTATTTAGTTAACGGTGAATTAATAGAATGGTCTGGAGATACTTCCTCAGTTTTATCAACAATCTCTTCTACTAAAGAATACAAACAAACAGTTTTAGGAACTATACCGCAATTAGGTGAAAAACAAGCACTAGAAGCATTAGATTCTGCTTGTAATGCCTATGATATGGGTAAAGGAGTTTGGCCAACAATGAAAGTAGAAGGTAGAATTTCAGCGATGGAGAATTTCGTTGCAAAAATGAAAACTAAAAGAGAAGGTATAGTCAAACTATTAATGTGGGAAATAGGTAAAACTTTACCAGATTCAGAAAAAGAATTTGATAGAACTGTAGATTATATTTATGATACTATTGAAGACTACAAGAAAATGGATAGAAATTCTGCAAAGTTTGAAAAAAACTCTGGAGTTTACGCACATGTTAGACGTGGTCCTTTAGGTGTGGTTTTGTGTTTAGGTCCTTATAATTATCCCTTAAATGAAACTTTTGCTTTGTTAATTCCTGCTTTAATAATGGGAAATACTGTAGTTTTTAAACCTGCAAAACATGGCGTTTTATTAATATCTCCATTAGTAGAGATCTTTAGAGATTGTTTTCCAAAGGGTGTAGTAAATATTATATATGGTAGAGGAAGATTATTAGCTTCACCTATCATGAGAACAGGGAAAATAGATGTTTTGGCTTTGATTGGCCATAGTACATCTGCAAAAGCATTACA
>FUWD013022368.1_pt1 | contig 17484 bp, 14 predicted proteins | sample 1063281 | NCBI WGS metagenome assembly FUWD01 (sample SAMEA79048168, study PRJEB19326) | metagenome | biome: marine | reverse complement strand
TTTCAACAGCGAAATTGGTTTAATGGGAAGATACGGAGATTCACCAATGGAGGTTCCGTAATCTCGTAAAGATAAAATAGTGCATGTAGAATTGAAGTTTTGCGGGAGGCTCTATTTCAGCCTCTGACAACATGGGCAGTACAGAAAGTTCTAAAAACAGATAGCTCATGTGTTCTTCTGAGTTTAGGTTTCGAAGATCCTCTCAAAATGGAGCGAACTTAAGAAAAACTCAAACAGGACGGACAGGCAACGATGCCACTGAAAGAACAGTTTTGGGGTGATAAATTTGGAATGTTAACTGATAAGTTTGGTATTAAATGGATGTTTAATTGCCCAACAAAAAAAGTGCATAATCGAATAAAAATTCAAGTAAATATCTCTACCTGGTATAAAATTCATCAAAAATTCTTTTCAGTTTTTCCATATCTGCTTGCAAACTCTGAAATAAACCTGAAACATGCCGGATAAGCTTCCCAGGGAATTCACACTATCCGGTTTGAGGGAAGGACGTTCCAATGTAACTGTGATTACCGGATCGGGAATTGACGTTGAGTCCGGACTGCCCTCCTTTCGCGGTGAAAAAGGATATTATGAAGATAAAGAGACGGTTTATCTTGCTTCTGTGGATGCACTCAATTCAGAACCGATCCGTCAATGGCGCTGGTACCTGAAGCGATTTGTCAGCTACCACGCAACCCCTCCTGCTGCCTCCCATTTCTCTCTGGCTGAACTTGAAGCTGAAATAGGTGAAAAATTCAACGGAATTGTTACTCAGAACATTTCCGGTCTGCACCGCAAGGCCGGCAGTCAGAAAGTTTTTGAAATCCACGGTTGCATTCGGGAAATGAGAAATCTTAAAACTGGAGAACGAAGACCTTTGCCACAATCTTGGGTCGAATCACCTCCGGAGGATGAAGAATTATGTGGTTGGCGACCACATGTCTGTTTTATAGGCGAGAGCTATGATGACTACCCACTTCCGGAATCTGTTAGTGCGTGCAGTAGTTGTGACATTTTACTTGTGATTGGAACCGCAGGTGTAATTCACACTCCAGTATGGCTGGCGGAACAGGCACGACTTTCCGGAGCCGTTGTAGTCAACATTAATCCAAATCCCGGAGAGCTTGATAATGTCTCAGAGTTCAGCTTCCGTGGGACTTCGTCTGAGTATTTTCGTTATGATATATGATTTAATATATATTTAATCATATAAATTTTGCGGACAAAGCTGAACGAGTGTTTTAGTTTGTGCTTTTGAGAGAAAAATGAAAAATATTATAATTATTTTGCAGATTACATGTGTTTGTCTGAGCACAATATCCTGTGCAACTAAAAGCAACGACTCTGCAAAAGGCGTTTTCTTTTACCGTGAATCATTTGGCGAATGGGGCTGGCATGAAGATGGCGATGAGGAAAAGGATGGGATATACGAAGGTGAAACCAGAAAAGGGAAACCGAATGGACAAGGAACCTACACTCATTACAGCGAGACTAAATCTTCAGTATTACTGCTGCCAGTCATGATTCCGGCATGGGGTGAAAGTATAGTATTTGCTCTAATTATCTGGGAAATGCTGCATCAGGGGAAACCAAAAATTCAGGATGCTAAATATGTCGGAGCCTGGATGAGAGGAGAAAAACACGGTGATGGTACATACTATTTCCCTAATGGAGACAGGTATGTGGGAGAATGGAGAAGGGGGGAAAAACATGGTGAAGGAGTATATTTCTTTTCTGATGGAGACAGGTATGAGGGAAACTGGAGGGGTGGAAGGAAACATGGACAAGGTACATATACTTTTTCTGATGGCGATATATTTGCTGGAGAATGGAAGGATGGGAAGGTCCATGGTAACGGAACTTACACTTATCCCGATGGGGCAAAGCTTATAGGAAAATGGAAGGATGGAAAGAAAAATAAAGAGGGGAAACTAATTCTTTCTGATTGATAAAAATTAATAATCATAAAAATGAATTCAATTAACACCTCCTCTCCTGCTACCGAAATAATTCTGTGTCTGTTCTAAAACATTTGTTAATATGGAGAATGGAAAGAGGATAATTAACTAAACTCGTTGAAACAAACCAAAATCAATACTGTGCAAAATAAACTAATTAAGATCAGTATGGAACAAAATTTTTCTGTTTTACTTTTATTTACCCTTTTTTTTACTTCAATCTTTTTTGCAGTACCATTTTTTTCTACTTCCATTTTGGCTCAATCCAAAGAAACCGGTGTCTTATATCTTTGGGAAATATCTTCCGGGAAAGTCTGGAAGAGTTTTGGTGATGATGAAACACAGCAAAAATACAAAGGTGAAATAAAAGAGGAAAAACCAGAGGGTTTGGGAGTTACCTTATTTCCTGATGGAACGAAATACATGGGTCAGTGGCACGACGGAATGCAACACGGACAGGGAACCTTCATTTTTACTTCCGGAGAAAAAGTGACTGGAGAGTGGAAAGAAAATGCGGAGTGGAACATTACAAAATACGACATTAACGGAAAAATAATTGCCAAATATGCAGATGGAGTTTTGCTGATTGACAATAAAAAAGAAGGAGTTTTGTTTTTTCGTAAGGAGTTTGGAAGTATGGAATGGCTTGAGGCAGGTGACGAAGAACAGGATTATATATATGAAGGAGAAATTGAAAACGACAAACCCAACGGATGGGGAACGTTTACCTATCCCTCAGGAAGTGTCTATGAAGGAGAATTCAAAGAGGGTAAATTTCATGGTCAAGGAACCTTTACTTCTGTTGAAGGTAAAAAAGGTGTGGGTGAGTACAAAGAAAATAAACCCTGGAACGTTACTGAATTCGACAAAGACGATAAGATGATTTCCAGGTATACTGACGGCGTTGAGATAATTGAAAAAAATATTGGTGGGAGTTTTGTTTACCCGTAAAGAAAAAGGGAAATGGATCTGGTATGAAAATGGAGTTGAAGATGAAGGTGGAAAATATGAAGGGGAAATTGAAAACGATAGACCCAACGGTAAGGGGACTTTAATTTATCGCAATGGAACAAGGTATGATGGAGAATACACGGATGGAGCCTGGAACGGTATGGGAACCTTCTATTTCCCGGATGGTGAAAAATGGGTGGGTGAGTTCAGAGAAGATGCTCCATGGAACATCAACTGGTTCGACAGAGACGGAAATATCATTGCAAAGTGGGGTAATGGGGTTAAACTGAAATGAAATCCGGAAAAAAGGGAGCTGTTCTTTAATGATTTTTTTCCGACTTCAGTCTTCAACTATCCAATTTACCATGAAAAATAATTTTTACTAATCACCACATTTCTGAAATCAGCAATCTTGTAAAATACTGCAATTAATGTTATAAAATGAGTTATCTAAAAACTCAAAGAAATATCATGTCTCAAAATATAGTTCCGGTATTCCCTGTTTATTTCCTGAGGGGGTTGCTCAAGCGAATTTTCAATACAATTTTTCTTTGCCTGTTCCTGCCAGTTTTTTCTTTTGCAGCAGGCAATTTTCAGAAGGGTTATGAGGCCCATCTAAGGGGGGACTTCTCCGCTGCCATCAAAGCATGGGGACCTCTTGCTGCGCAAGGAGACGCGGCTGCGCAGTTCAATATTGGGAATTTGTTCGACTTCGGCAAAGGCGTAAAAGAAGACAATGTACAGGCGGCTTACTGGTATAACAAATCTGCAGAACAGGATAATGCAAATGCTCAGTATGCACTTGGGTGGATGTACGAAAACGGTGAAGGTGTAAAGAAGGATCTCGTAAAGGCCCTTCTCTGGTACAAAAAAGCTGCAGAACAAAAACATTCCGGTGCACAGACAAATCTTGGATGGATGTACGAAAACGGGAAAGGTGTTGAACTGGATCACACTCAGGCCGTTTTTTGGTATAAAAAAGCCGCAAACCTGGGTAGGGCTGAAGGACAGTTAAATCTCGGCATTATGTACAAAAAAGGCCTTGGAGTTGACCTTGATCAATCTAAGGCAGTTTTCTGGTTTGAGAAAGCCGCTACACAAGGATATGCAAATGCGCAGTTAAATCTTGGTGTTGTCTATAGAAACGGTGAAGGTGTGGAAACAGACTACATTAAGGCTGCTTACTGGCTGAAAAAGGCAGTTAAAACAGGGCACTCTGCTGCACAGACTAATCTCGGCTGGTTGTATGAAAACGGGAAAGGAGTGGCTCAGGATTATCAACATGCTTTCTCATTGTATCAAAAAGCTGCCGAAAAAGGGCAGGCTGAAGGACAGTTGAATCTGGGTGTTATGTATGCAAATGGTAAAGGGATAAAAGTTAATTACAAAAAAGCCGTTTACTGGTACAGAAGAGCAGCGGATCAGGAACAGGTAGAAGCACAATTGAATCTTGGTATTATGTATAAATACGGAAGAGGTGTAGAGGAAAACTACACACAGGCGGTTTTTTGGTTTAAAAAACCTGCTGAAAAAGGATATGCCGAAGCCCAGACCAATCTTGGCCTGATGTACGAATATGGGAAAGGTGTGAAACAGGATTATACAGAGGCTATCTTATGGTATGAAAAAGCTGCAGAACAGGACGACGTAACATCACAGTTGAGCCTCGCACTTTTTTACAAATTCGGGAAGGGTGTCCGCAAGGATTATACACAAATGTTTTACTGGTACAAAAAAGCTGCTGAGTTGGGAGACACAGGCGCACAGTTAAATCTGGGATTTATGTTTCAATACGGCAAGGGCGTAGAACAGGATTATGAAGAAGCAGTTACATGGTACAAGAAATCGGCTGAACGGGGACATCCAGAAGCACAGGCCAGTCTCGCCTGGATGTATGAAAACGGCAAAGGAATTGAAGCTGATCTTAAAGAGGCAATTTACTGGTACAAAAAATCCGCTGAGCAGGGTAACACAAAAGCACAGTTGAAACTCGGCATCATCTACAAAAACGGCAATGGTACTGTGGAGGATTACACCCAGTCTTTTTACTGGTACAAAAAAGTAGCCCAGCAGGGTGACGCACACGCGCAGTTAAACGTAGGAATAATGTATGAGTACGGAAAAGGTACAACACAGGATTATACCAATGCAGTATATTGGTACAAAAGTGCGGCTGTGCAGGGACTCTCTGAGGCACAGACTAGACTGGGTTGGATGCACGAAAACGGTAAAGGAGTGGAACAAGACTATTCTCAGGCGATTAGCCTGTATAAAAATGCTGCTAAAAATGGAGAAACAAATGCACAGCTGAAACTCGGTATTATCTACCAAAACGGAAAAGTTGCCGCGGAGGATTATTCTCAGTCTTTTTTCTGGTACAAAAAAGTTGCTGAGAAGGGTGATGCAAATGCACAGTTGAATCTTGGTCAGATGTATGAGTATGGAAAAGGGACTGATGAAAACTATACCCAGGCAGTATACTGGTACAAAAAAGCTGCAGAACAGGGAGATACTGAAGCACAGCTCAATCTAGCTGTTATGTATAAATACGGTACTGGAATAAATGAAGATTCTTCCCAGGCTGTATTCTGGTATAAAAAAGCTGCAGAGCAGGGGAATACAAAAGCACAGCTCAATCTAGCTGTTATGTATGCCTCAGGCGAAGGGATACTGGAAAATTTTGTTTTAGCCTATAAATGGGCTAACCTGGCTGCAGCACGCGGCAACGAAAATGCAAGAGAAATGAAAAACGAGGTTAAAAAACGTATGACCCGTACTCAAATTGCTGAGGCACAGCAACTCTCGCTGGAATGGCAGCAAAACCAATCCGGTGCAGAAAACTGATACGGAACCTCTTTTTATAAATTAATTTATGGGTCGTTTTACAGACCTATCCACTTAACAACCTTACTGAAGCTCTTTTCATAAATGTACACGCTTCATTCTTTTTAATTTCGGAAACTTCTTTTTTAGTCTGTAAATAATTCCGCCTGCCTCTCTCTTTGTTTCAAAAAATCCTATCCGTATCCGATACGCCAGCTTACCTGATGAAGCAGATTTCAGTTTTTGTGAAATATAACTGAAGTCGATTTCTGTATTTAATTCAGCAAGATCTTTCAGCGCCTTATTCTGCACATCGTAAAGAGGAAGTTCAATAACCCACGGCTTGTTCAAAGGCTGTCTTAGATCAATCACCGGACGTGAAAGTTCTTGTGGGCCCGGCTGGACGGGCATAAAGTTTTCAGAAAACAATTTCTCATCCTTAAATTTTTCAAATATTTTTTTCCCTGTAGTGCGGGCATCTTCAAGATTTTTAAAAAATCCCACTCTTACTCGATACCAGTATTTTCCATCAAATTCTGCATCTGTCCGATGAAGATAAGCATAGTGTCCGGCATGCAGAAGTCGACTCATCAAAGAAACTGCCAGTTGAAACTTGTCTTCTCCAATTGAAACCAGTTGAACCGAAAACTTACCCCGTTTTTTGCGGTACAGAATGTCTTTTATTGCCGCCATTTCAGAGCGGAACTGAACTCTTATAGAATTGTTAATCCTGACAAGATGCCAGTCTCTCTGGGAAAGTGGAGTAATGGTGTAGTCAATTTTGAGGCGGTTCTGCACTAGAATAGTGTGCCAGTTCTCTGCTGATACACCGGGCTTGTTGATAGGAAAAACATTCCAGAATGGCTTTGAAGTCTCTACTAAATGCGAATACTCTGCGTCTTCAGAAATGTCAGCTGTTCCTACTGCCCCTGGCTTTGGTTCAGGACCCGCTTCTTCGCTGACTGGTTCAATCGTTTCGCTATCTGCCTCAACTTCTGGAGGCTCAATTTCCAGTGAGCCAACTATATTTTCCTGATTTACAGCCATTTGTACATAGATCAGTACTGAAACTATTCCACCCATTAAAAATGTGGACAACCAGAGCAGCAAAAGTCTGATAAAACGTTTCCTCTTCACTTGTTCACCTTAGTTCCTGATTTTATGACATGCCGTAAGGCAATTTTGATTCGCATTTTTGGTTTGTAGTAGGTAGAATACAGAGGTTGAAAGTTCAGTTCCATGCAATGTAATACAACAATTTTGAAAGCCGGTTTAAAATTGATAAAAAATTAACTGTTCAATGAATATTACTAACGACACACTTTTTTTGGAAGACATATCTGTTGAAACACTGATGCAGGAATATGGATCACCACTCTATGTTTACGAGGAGTCAGTCTTGCGTTCACAGTTCCGTCAATTATCATCCGGGTTTCCTGAAGGACTTCTGGAAATACATTATTCCATGAAAGCAAATTCTAATCCATCACTATTGAAAATCCTCCGAGAAGAAGGTTCGTCCATTGACGCAGTATCAGAATTCGAGGTGCGTTTGGCTCTGGAATCAGGATTTGAGCCGCAGCAAATTATTTTTACCGGTAATAACAACTCCCTTGCAGAAATTGAATATTGTGTGGAGCAGGAGGTCTCAGTCAATCTGGGTTCACTAGTTTTGCTGGAAAAATTTGGTCAACGATTTCCACAGACAAGCGTATCTGTGCGGATCAACCCTGGAATTGGTGCTGGTCATCACGCACATTGTATCACCGGTGGTCCGGATTCAAAATTTGGAATTTATCACGATCAAATCGATGCTGCACTTGCACTGGCAACAAAATATAAACTAACATTGAACGGTGTTCATTCTCACATCGGTACTGGAATTTATTCTGCAGAACCAATGCTGGAGGCCATGGATATGATTTTAGCGGTGGCTGAAAAATTTCCGGATTTGGAGTTCATTGATTTTGGCGGCGGTTTTGGAATTCCATACAGACCGGAACAGCAGGCTTTGGATATGAAAGATTTAAGTCAAAAAATGACCAGGCGCTTTACGGAATTCAGGCAGAGTTACGGCAGAGAAATATCAATGAAAATTGAACCAGGGAAATTGCTGGTAGGACCTGCTGGAATTTTGTTGACAACTGTCACAAACATCACGGATACTCCAAAACACCGCTTTGTGGGAGTAGATTCCGGATTCAATCACCTGCTGCGTCCGACGTTGTACGGATCCTATCACAAAATCCTTAATGCCAGTCGATATTCAGGTGATGAAGAGGATGTTGTAGTCGTTGGATATATTTGCGAAAGCGGTGATATTTTTAGTAGATCCGGAGATGAAATTGAGCGCAAGTTGCCTTCTCCAGTTATCGGTGAACGCCTCGCTTTTTTAGATGCTGGTGCATATGGATTTTCGATGAGTTCACAGTATAATTCCCGTCCGCGTCCAGCGGAAGTACTGGTATATCAAGGGCAGAGCCGTCTCATTCGGCGGGCTGAAACTTTTGAAGACCTTACACAGTTTTTTGTGGATTTTAATTAGCAATTTGTAGAAATGAACAAGAAAAAACTTGGAAAACCAAAAGGCCGGCTGGTCGATTCAGAAGCTCTGCTGGAAGTACAGAAACTACTGTCGGACATGCCGCTCCGTAAGGACATGCTGATTGAAGCTCTACATTTAATTCAGGACGAATATCATTATTTATCTGCAAAGCATCTGGTGGCACTTGCTCATGAAATGAAACTTGCTCATGCAGAAGTCTTTGAGGTGGCCACGTTTTATCATCATTTTGACGTGATCAAAGAAAACGATACGCCTCCGCCACCTTTGACGGTTAGGATTTGCGATTCACTGACCTGTGAAATGTCCGGAGCAAAAGAACTCACGGAATCACTAAAAAATGTTTTAGGTGAAGGTGTCCGGATTCAGCCTGTGCCTTGTGTGGGACGCTGTCAAAATGCGCCTGTGGCTGTGGTGGGTAAAAACCCGCTTGATCTGGCAACAATTGAATCTGTACAGAATGCAGTAAATAAAAAGAAGTTCGTCCGGAAATTCCTGAATATGTGGGTTTTTCACAATATCGGGACACCGGTGGATATCAGCTTTTTCAGGAATGCAATTCAGGAAAGCGAACTGCGGAATCTGTGATTGATGAACTGAAAAAATCTGGTCTGCGCGGTTTAGGCGGAGCAGGTTTTCCTGCAGGAAGCAAATGGGAAATTGTCAAAAGATTTTCAGGGCCTCGATTGCTGGCAATCAACATTGATGAAGGAGAACCGGGAACATTCAAAGACCGCTTTTATCTTGAAACTGATCCGCACCGTTTCCTGGAAGGATCTTTGATTGCAGCCTGGGCCGTTGGGATTGATGAAATTTATATTTATCTCCGAGACGAATACGCTGCGGCAAATGAAATTCTGCTCCGTGAAATTAAAGAACTGCAATCTGCTTTTCCGGATATACTTCCACAAATCTATTTACGCCGTGGAGCCGGTGCATATATTTGCGGTGAAGAGTCGGCGATGATAGAATCGATTGAGGGCAAGCGCGGGATACCTCGTTTGCGTCCGCCGTATGTTGCTGAAGTTGGTTTGTTTGACCGTCCAACACTGGAACATAACATGGAAACTCTGCACTGGATTCGTGATATTGTAGAAAAAGGCGCAAAATCATTTTCTTCTCACGGCAGAAGAGGACGCAAAGGTCTGCGCGCATTTTCGGTCAGCGGTCGTGTGCAAAAACCGGGAGTGCATCTTGCTCCAGCAGGAATTTCGATGCTCGAATTGATTGACGAATATTGCGGCGGAATGCTGCCCGGACACAGCTTTTATGGTTATTTTCCCGGAGGTGCTTCCGGAGGAATGCTTCCAGCTTCACTTGGAGACTTGCCGCTGGATTTCGATACGCTTCAGGAACATGGCACTTTTATCGGTTCTGCTGCAGTGATTGTTTTTTCTGATCAGGATAGTGCACGTAAACTGGCACTTAACGCAATGAGATTCTTTGAACACGAATCCTGTGGACAATGCACTCCCTGCAGGGTTGGAACAGCAAAAGCCATTCCACTGATGGAACAAAAAACCTGGAATAAATCCCTTTTAGAAGAACTCTCGCAGACAATGGAAGATGCTTCAATTTGCGGTTTGGGTCAAGCCGCACCGAATCCGTTACGCTGTGTAATGAAATACTTTCCGCAGGAGGTGTAAAATGGAGACAATTTCATTTGAACTTAACGGACAAACGCTTGAGGCTTTGGTCGGCGAAACGATTTTGCAGGCGGCGGATCGTGCAGGAGTCGCAGACATTCCTAGACTGTGTTACAAAGAGGGTTACCGTACGGACGGCAATTGCCGCTCCTGTGTGGTGGAAATTGAAGGTGAGCGCGTACTTGCGCCGTCCTGCTGTCGTTACCCGCAGCAGGGTATGAAAGTCAACAGCAAGAGCGAACGTGCAGTCCATTCACAAAAAATGGTGCTGGAACTGTTGCTGGCTGATATGCCTGAATCCGGAAAATCGCCTTACACACCAAATTCGGAACTTGATGAGTGGGTGGAAAAATTAGGTATAAGCAAGCCCCGATTCTCAAGGCGGATCCAACCGGCTTTTGATAACTCACATCCTGCGATGTCAGTTAATTTGGATACCTGCATCCAGTGTACCCGCTGTGTGCGTGCCTGCCGCGAAGTGCAGGTAAATGATGTGATCGGAATGGCCTATAGGGGATCGCACGCAGAAATTGTTTTCGACTTCGGCGATCCAATGGGTGACAGTACTTGTGTCGCCTGCGGAGAATGCGTGCAGGCCTGTCCGACTGGTGCGTTGATGCCGGCAAATGATGTAGGCTTGGCGGTCCCAGACAAAAAGGTCGAATCCGTTTGCCCTTATTGCGGAGTTGGTTGTTTGCTGACTTATCATGTCAAGGAAGGGAAACTATTACGGGTCGATGGACGCGAAGGTCCGGCAAATCATGAAAGGTTGTGCGTCAAGGGACGTTACGGTTTCGATTACGTGCATCATCCGGATCGTCTTACAAAGCCGTTAATACGTCGTAAAGATGCTCCAAAAACAATGGAACTGCTCCAGCCTAAGGACTGGCAAAAAGTTTTCAGGGAAGCATCCTGGGAAGAGGCACTCGATTTTGCTGCCGATGGTTTCAGTAAAATCCGGGATGAAAACGGTCCGGATGCATTGGCGGCTTTTGGCTGCGCCAAGGGCAGTAACGAAGAAGCATATTTGCTGCAAAAATTAGTTCGTACTGGTTTTGGAACCAATAACATTGATCACTGTACCCGTCTCTGTCATGCCTCATCGGTAAGTGCTTTGCTGGAGGGCATTGGATCCGGAGCAGTTTCAAATCCATTCACAGATGTGACGGATGCTGAAGTTATTTTTCTGATTGGAGCAAATCCAATCGGCAATCATCCGGTGGCTGCAACGTTTATGAAAAACGCAGTCAAAGCTGGTAAAAAGTTGATTTTGCTGGACCCGCGCCGTACTGCGTTATCACGCCATGCAACTTACAACCTCCAGTTTCGTCCGGATACCGATGTAGCGCTGCTCAATTCTCTGATGTACGTCATCGTCGAAGAAAAATTATGCGACGAAAAATACATCACAGAACACACTACTGATTTTGAAAAATTGAAAGCCAATGTCGCGGATTACAGTCCGGAAAAGGTTGCTCCAATTTGCGGAATCCCAGAAGAGACTTTACGTGAAGTTGCCCGGACTTTTGCTACTGCGGAATCAGCTATCATCTTGTGGGGCATGGGAATTTCGCAGCACATTCATGGTACAGACAATTCTCGATGTTTAATTGCTTTGTCGCTGATGACAGGTCAGATCGGACGTCCCGGAACAGGCTTGCATCCACTGCGAGGACAAAATAATGTGCAGGGAACATCTGATATGGGCTTGATTCCGATGTTCTTTCCGGATTACAAATCAGTTACAGATCCGGAAAACAAAAAATGGTTTGAGAATTTTTGGGGGAACTTCCCTCAATCCAAAAACTGGTTTAACGGTTGTGGAAATTGTTGATGCAGTGCATTCCGGAGGTGTCCGCGGCATGTACGTTCAAGGTGAAAATCCGGCGATGTCAGATCCAAACCTTAATCACGCTCGTGGTGCATTGTCAATGCTGGAGCACTTGGTGGTGCAGGATATTTTTCTGACTGAAACAGCAGGTTTTGCGGATGTAATTTTTCCTGCTTCCGCTTTTCCGGAAAAGAGCGGCACCTTCACAAATTCCAACCGCCAAGTTCAACTGGGACGACAAGCCATAGATCCTCCCGGGAACGCACGTCAAGACTGGTGGATCATACAGGAAGTGGCGCAACGACTTGGTGTTGATTGGAGTTATGATGGTCCTGAAGAAATATTTTCTGAAATCAGGAAAGCAACTCCCAGCATGGCCGGTATTACCTGGAAACGCTTACAGAAAGAACATTCTGTGACATATCCCTGCAACAAAGAAGGAGATCCTGGAGAAGCAATCGTATTTAGAAAAGGTTTCCCCACAGCAAATAAAAAAGCCCGCTTCGTTCCGGCAAAATACACTCATGCAGACGAAATGCCCGATGAAGAATTTCCGTTTGTGTTCATCACTTCTCGCCAACTCGAACACTGGCACACAGGCAGCATGACCCGGCGTGCAACTGTCTTGAATGCAATTGAACCATATCCGGTGGTCCATGTTCACCCTGATGACCTGCAAAAGCTGGGAGTCGAACCTGGAGAAGCCGTAACTATTGAATCACGTCGAGGAAAAATATCAACGTATTCCCGGCAGGATCCCGGTGTTCAACAGGGAAATCTTTTTATGTCCTTCGCTTACAATGAGGCTGCCGCCAATTTGATTACTACTTCTGTGCTGGATCCTTTTGGAAAAATTCCTGAAGTAAAGTTCTGTGCAGTACGAATGTCTGCCGGAGGAAAACCTGAAATGCGGATCGGCTGACGGCTTACATTATTTTGATCACGTCCGGAGCAACAGAGAAAAGATCACTTAAGTCGAGAAAGTCCTTTTTCCTCTTGTTTTCTAGTCTTTCCTTGATTAAAATCAATGATACTGCTTTTGGAAGAATTTCGTTTACTGCTGTTTTACTCAACTTCTGCAACCATATACAGGACTGAAAATATTAGAAGTTCCGGCATAATAAATTGGTTAAGAACTTAAAAGTAGTTTGCTGAACATACATGCAAAATACTTTTGATGATATACAAAATAAATCAAGTCTCTTTGAGTTTTGGCATTACTTCTGTATTACCTTCTGAGGCGCATAAAAAACGTAAAAATACTGTTTTTGCACACAGAATTTTGTATGTCAATAAACTAAAGAATTCCAATATTTTTATAAATGCCAATGCATGGACTGTTAGTTGACTATGCTGGAACACAAAACTAGGAATATTCGATGATAAATAAATTTGCCGGTTATTTTACACAGGATTTAGCGATTGATTTAGGAACAGCTAATACCCTGGTTTATACTAAACAACGTGGGATTGTGATTCGTGAACCATCAGTGGTGGCTGTACAAAAAGACAGCCGTGGAAGGATTCAGGTACTTGCTGTTGGGGAGGAAGCCAAACAAATGCTGGGTCGTACCCCAGGTTCAATTACAGCTATCCGGCCAATGAAGGACGGCGTTATTTCAGATTTCGATATTACCCAGGAAATGCTGCGTTACTTTATCAAGCTGACGCAAAGCAAATTTTCCTTCTTTCGTTTTAAGCCGCGTATTATAGTTGCCGTTCCTTCAGGAATTACTCAAGTTGAACGTCGTGCTGTCAAAGAAGCTGCTGAATCTGCAGGAGCAAGAGAAGTTTTTTTGATTGAAGAACCAATGGCCGCTGCACTAGGAGCTGGATTGCCGGTGACAGAAGCCAGAGGCAGCATGATTGTTGATATTGGAGGAGGAACTACAGAGGTTGCTGTGATTTCCCTAGCAGGCATTGTTTATAGCGATTCTGCTCGGATTGGTGGTGATAAAATGGACGACAGCATTACCGAATACATTAAGCAAAAATATAATCTGCTCGTTGGTGAGCGGACTGCAGAAGAAATTAAAATCAACATAGGGACTGCTTATATTAAAGAAGAACCGAAATCATATGAAGTACGCGGCCGAGACTTGGTAACCGGTATACCTAAAACACTGGTTCTTGGTGAAGAAGAAATTCTGGAAGCTCTCAGTAATGTTTGTGCGCAAATAGTTAAGACAATCCGAAATGCCCTGGAATCTACTCCTCCGGAACTGGCGGCTGACATAGTTGACCGCGGAATCGTAATGGCAGGTGGAGGTTCATTACTTTCAGGCATGGATGATTTGCTTCGACAGGAAGTAGGCTTGCCGATTTTTCTTGCAGATGACCCCCTTACCAGTGTTGCTATTGGAACAGGTAAAGTGCTTGAAGAAATTGATTTGCTTGCTACAATTGAACTCGCATCTTGAGAAGTTTTAATACTTAGACGTAATCCTGAAAATTAATGATAGCCTTAAGCGTCCAGAACAAGTGAATTCAAGCAGGCAAAGCCCGCACACACTCCTCCCTCATTGATGTTTTCGGCCTTTGTACGGACCAGGTATCCCGCATCCTTATTGCTCTTCAGCACTCCGTTATCAGCAAAACAAATTCCATATCTTCCAACCTCACTCACACTGGTTAATCTTTCTGCACGTCCGTTCACCACAAGTACTGCAGAGTGAGTTTGTGCAAGAATTTTTTCCATCAAAATATAAGCATTTTGTTCATCCTGCCTGATAGTTTTGAGAATTTTTGGAATTTCGCTGCCAAAATAATTATTCCCGCCACCTTCCCGTTGAGGTTTGAGAACATAATTTTCAGGATTGCCGGAGACCCATTCGGCTGCCTGCATTTCACCTCCAGGTGTCTCAATAATTTCATCCAGTGTGTGCATTTCTGCAAATGTTTTTAATAAATGCTTTGACGTTTCAGCAGAGGTGAAATTAGATAAAATTTCCGGCCTGGTCAAGACCTGCTGAATTTTTTTCATTCCAGCAAGCTGCATCTGTAAATCCGGTACCTGAATTGTTGATGATGACTCAATCAACTGGCGGCCTTTTACTGCCTCAATTGTTCGATAATCATCAGGAGTGTAGCCGGCACGGTAATAGCTGAGGGCAACTGTTTTTCCTTCCAGAACTAGGTGTCCCTGACGCAGGCATCCGCCTTCGAATACATCGGCTAAAGTTTTCCGGACAGTACTAATTTTATGTTCATCCCATAAAAGCTGTTCCAGCCCCAACTGATCGAAAAGGTTGCCCTCTGAAGGTTGGGAAATCAGCAGCATCACCCCGTCAGGGGAACCGTAGTCTCGCACTGCCTTTGCAAAGGCATCAACTACAGGACTCAGCGGATTGTTTGGAATAATTTCTGGTAATTGATTTTGCTTGAATAAATAGCGGTGTAAATGAGATATTTGAGTTATTAAAAACGGGAAACTGGCAGAGACCGTGTTCAGTTCAACTTGACGAAGTGCTGACTCAGCAAAATTTGATTCAGTGGAATCACCTGCCTGCCCTGTTTTTTTGTGCTCATCTTTGATCAAAAAGAAATCATTTCGCTGCACAAGAAGCTGTTTGCTTTGAGTAATTTCATCCGTTCTGCAATCCATCAGCATTCGTAAAAATGGGTCTATTTTGGCGATAGGTTCCAAATGATGCTCAAGAAAATCCCAGTTCTGAGATATGCTAATCATCAACTCACTGAATGGTGCAGTCAGTTCTGTCATTTCCTGCAGGTCTGCTGCAGAAATTTTATAAGGACTAAGGGAAAAAGGGGCATGAGTGAGCTGACCATCAGGCAAATATTTCAGAATTCCATAAAGCTTTGCCAGCTCTATCGAATTTTCAATCGTCTCGTTTTGAACTTGTGTTTGCATTCAAATTTCGGTAATTTTAGATGACCAGAGGCGACGTGGCCGAGTGGTTAGGCAGAGGTCTGCAAAACCTTGTACAGCGGTTCAAATCCGCTCGTCGCCTCCAGTTCCTTTTTTCCCTGCCTGGGTGGCGGAACTGGTAGACGCAAGGGACTTAAAATCCCTCGGTGGTAACACCGTGCCGGTTCGAGTCCGGCCCTAGGCACCAAATAATATACGACTTAAAACCCAAAAACCGTTTGCTGATAATTTAGTGAACGGTTTTTTTGTCTTTCTCCTGCGCAGATCCAAATCAAAATATAACTGCGTTCTCACTCTTTTGCAGGAAACTGCTCCAAAGATGTTTATCTTTTTCATGCAAATGATAATATTCCATACGTCAATTATACTTTAAAATTAATAATACCAACAGCCTCCAATGAAATACATGATTTTTCGTCTCCTGACTTTTTCAGTTTTATATTTATTTTGTACTTCGTCTGTCTACGCTTTTGGTCCAGACAGGCGTCAGGATCAGTTTGGAACGATCCCGGGATATCTGGTAGTACCTGCGCCTTATGTTTATCCAGGATTGGGTAAAGGCTGGATGCTAATCGGTTATGGCGGAAACATATTAGAGACCAATGTGGACGCATATCTGGTTGCAATCACTGGAGACGCTGAAGGTTACTTCGGTTCTGTAGAAGAAATATTTGTCATACCAAAATATCTTTACCTCTCAGGAATACATCTTAATATCAAAAAATACGGTTTAAACATGTACGGCAGTCGAGGGATGGAAAGTGGAAAAGATGATTTTAATATCTTCGTGGGTGACAAATACATTCTCAACAAACTGGAAACAACTTTGAGCTTAATGGAACGTAGAATAGAATTCTCATTATACTCGCAAAATCAAACTGGACGGACAATAGAGATCAGGGATTCAAAAGGAGAAAATCCGCAAACAATACCAAACGCCATTGTTTTCAAAGGCCAAAGAAATGGAGCAGTTCTGCATCTGGACTGGAGCTGATGACTTGAAAGATCCCCGAGAAGGTTTTCGACTTAAAACTACTTCAGACTTCGTAGCAGCAGTTGATACAGGATCTCCGGAATACAACATTTTTTCATACGGATTAACCTTCTACCAACCTATATTAGGAAACAGCACCTGGGCATTCCATTATTTTCGTTCTGACGCCTTTGTAAAAACAAAAGGTAACTTGAACTTGAAATCTATTTTGATTAGCAGTGGATTGACTGAAACACAGGCCGACACATGCATTTTGTACCCGACCATAACCGGATGTGCCGCACAGATTTCAAAAGCACAAAACACAATCAAGGCTAACAAAAATGGATCTGCCCATCCTTTGGGCGGCCAGGACATACTTCGTTCTTACCCAAATGGAAGGTATCAGGCTGCACACACACAGTTTTACGGTACTGAATTTCGCTGGAACTTCAACACCAGCAAAGATATTGTTGATTTGATCTTTTTTAGTGACATTATGGAAGCACTGCAGGCCACTTTTTTCTGGGAACAGGGAAGCGTTGCTGAAGAAAAATCAGAGTTGGGAAAAATCAACCGTTCTTCATACGGAACAGGAGTTCGCTTAATCGGAGGTTCAGGCAATGTTTACCGTTTTGAAGCTTCTACCGGCAATGAGGGTCCAGAAATTCTGCTCATCTTCCAGTATCCATGGAGCGGTGAAACCGGCTGATTGTTGACCAACCTTCTCATCGTTGTTTTGCTGACAGACCATGAATATAAAAATACTCTGCAAAACTGTAATAATTTATTCACAGCATGTACCATAGAAAAAGAATTACCAGTAACTCATTGCATCACGGAACATTTC
>FUWD013429953.1_pt2 | contig 17497 bp, 17 predicted proteins | sample 1063281 | NCBI WGS metagenome assembly FUWD01 (sample SAMEA79048168, study PRJEB19326) | metagenome | biome: marine | reverse complement strand
AGGGTCCGCGACCGCAGGTGCTGCTCCAGCCACGAAAAATCCGAGACCACCGATTCCAAGTGCTGCACTGAATAAGGAGATACTTAACAAGGGGGTAACCGTGAGGGTTCGGAGCCGTGAGCGAGCTCGCACACTTTTTTGCTCCGACTTGAACACCATGTAACGAGGATAAACGCAAAGGGTGGGTAACCTTGGCTGCCGTGTCCACTTCATTGCAGCGCCGAGCACTTAAGAGCCTGGCCCCCGTTGCCGGTCTGCTCTTTGAGTTGGGCACGATTTTTGACAATGCCGGCTTTGAACTTGCATTAGTTGGAGGCCCGGTCCGGGACGCATTTCTAGGCCGCACGTCCCCACTTTCCGACCTTGACTTCACAACCAGCGCGCACCCAGCCGACATTAAACACCTTTTAGACTCATGGGCGGAAAACACGTGGGACACAGGAATTGCCTTTGGCACGATAAGTGCCAGCAAGGACGGCCGGCAAATCGAGATCACGACCTATCGCAGTGAGAATTACACCGCGGACTCTCGCAAGCCTGACGTCGAATTTGGCACGGAATTAGCCGCGGATCTTGGTCGCCGCGACTTCACGGTCAACGCCATGGCACTCAAGCTCCCGACTTTAGAATTTGTTGACCTTTTTAATGGGTTGCAAGACTTGAAAGACAGAGTCTTAACGACTCCATTGACAGCAACACAGTCTTTTTCCGATGACCCCCTCCGCATGATGCGGGCAGCACGTTTCGCATCCCAATTACAGTTCTCGATCGCACCGGACGTTATTGACGCGATGCGTGAAATGGCTTCTCGGCTTGAGATTGTTTCAGCCGAGCGGATCCGCGAAGAACTCATCAAAATTATTATGTCGGAGCACCCTCGGGTTGGGTTAACGGTCTTGGTGGAAACAGGATTGGCTGAATTTGTGCTGCCGGAGTTGCCGCTCCTACAACTCGAGAAAGACGAACACCACCACCATAAAGATGTATACGAACACACGCTCAAAGTTCTTGAGCAGGCCATTGCCTTAGAAACAAGCCACGAACCACAACTCCCAAACGACCTAATCCTTCGACTGGCAGCACTCTTACACGACATCGGTAAACCTAAAACCCGAAAATTTGAGGCCGATGGTGGAGTCTCTTTTCACCACCACGAAGTTGTCGGCGCGCGCATGACAAAGAAGCGCATGAAGGCACTCCGGTTTAGTAACGAACAGATCGATGAGGTGTCGTTATTGGTTGAGTTGCATTTACGTTTCCATGGATATGGAACGGGTGAATGGACTGATTCTGCTGTTCGCAGGTACGTTCGTGATGCTGGAACACAATTGAGCCGGCTCCACAAACTTACGCGCGCCGACTCGACAACCCGGAATAAGCGCAGGGCAGCCGCCTTGCAGGCCGCTTATGACAGTTTAGAAGAGCGCATAGTTCACCTGCAGGAACAAGAGGAACTAGATGCTCTACGCCCCGACCTTGACGGCGCCGAAATCATGGAAATTCTGGGAATTGGTCCGGGACGTGAAGTTGGTGCAGCCTATAAATTCCTCATGGAACTTAGGCTTGATCAGGGACCTCAATCTCAAGAGGCTGCTCGAGCACAACTACTTCAATGGTGGTCCGAGCGCGAATAAGAATTTCCAAGCCGGTCCAAATACCTGCCATGAATAGGGTGAAAAGAATCCCAGTGAAACTACCAAGGTAGGTGCCGCTCAGCAGTACTACCAACCAGATCACAACTACGGCCCAACGAATAATTGGTGCATAGGGAGCAAATCGCGAACCCGTGTCCCAACCGGTGCGGTCAGCTATCTCGTTGAGCCCGCGGGTGAAGTGGCCACGGACGTAGTGAGCTGAGTTTGTTCGCCCGGCCAGCCAGCCACCGAGTACCAGAATGATTCCGAGTGCCATAAGTGCCTGAAGGCCGGAGACAAGGTAGGCCAAGAATGTTTGATACACAACAATGGCGGCACCCTCAAAGATGCTGCCTTCGAATTGATTTGTTACAGCTCCTTCACCCAAGACTGTTGCGGCATATAACCCAAAGGCCGACCCCATTACAGCGATACCCGCCGCGACGGTGGTCCGTGCTCTGCGCCTGGCCAACAGAATCGCCAAGATAAACATTGCCGCGATCAATACCATGACCCAACTCAAAATTGGTGCCGAGAACGCGTAAAAAGTGCGAGCCTGCGCCAGCGCGGGAACACTCATTAAGACGAACTGCTTGTCAGTTGGAGGTACCGTGATGTTGGCGGCGAATGAAATTCCACTCTCCACCAATTTTTCTTGGGCGAGAGTGATCACCGAGTCCAAGTTGAGTACTACGTCGTCGCCTTGAAGTTCAATGGGACCGCTGGGTTCTTCTTGCAACAGTGCGATGAATCCTTTTTGCGCCGCCTTATTGAGTTCAAGCCACGCGCGAGTAAATGCATCTGAGGTAACAAATGTGTCGACAGCTGTACCAATCAGCCCATTAATTCCCGTTGCAATTGGCCCAGCTAGGCGATCTGTTATTTCGTTGCCGGGCAAGATCCCACCAAGGAAGTCACCGACTAGAGACTCAGTATTGACTTGTTCAACGATCGCGTCTGTGACAACTTCAGTGAATGCGGTCTGGACTTCAGGACTTGCACCGATTGGGCCGATCGTTTCAATGTAACGCTCAGCATCAACGATTGTTGAGTGCGCCCAGTGGCCGGCAACAGAAAGTGGTGTCAGGATCGTGGCGAGGACAAAAACAATAATCGAGAAGATGGTTCGCGGGCGAACCCGATCCCGAGTGACCGGGCTGCGCTGGTATTGCTCCGTTGCTCCATTAGACATGGCTAAACCCTACTGAACTATTTTGCGAGCCGTGCGCCAATACCAAAGACTCGCCAAGGCCAACGTGACTCCAATGCCAGCGTAGAGAACTGGTGCGATTCCCGAGACTGGGGCGAGGAGTGCTACCAAGATAATTCCCGAGACGAGGGCAACGTTCACGCTCATGTCAAATAGTGAGAACACCCGGCCTAGGCTTTCATCGGGAATTTGTCTTTGAATCACGGTGTCGGAACAGACTTTGACGGCTTGCCCCGCAAAGCCAAGACTGAATCCAGCCACGAGCAGGAGTGGGAAATTCTGGGTAGTAGATGCGAATGCAAACACCACCATGCCGATTGAAGCTTGGGCAACAGCCACAGCGGACCAGTGCGGGATTCCAATTTTACGTGACATCCATGGAGTCAGGATTGCCGCGATCAACGCGGCGGTCGCTGCGAATCCCGAGAGGATTGCAAAGTCAGCGAGGGCGGCATTAGCGTTCACACTTTGGTGGAAAGTATTTCGAAGGAGAAGTAAGGATCCTGCGGTGATCACACCAAAAGAGATCCGGTTGAAGGCAACGAGCAGTAAGGCCCTGGCTGCTACACGGTGTGAATTCAATGTTCGAATTCCAGTGACAAGATCACCGGTAACACCGCGAAGTGAGTCCACCATTGAACTTTTAAGTCGGTGAGTAGGCCCAAGGGCATGCACGGCGAACGTTCGGGCAATAAGAGCTGCTGAAATAAACGTTCCTATTGAAAACAAGAGTAATGCGACGCTGCCGGGGTCACCCCCACCAAATATTTCACGGATACCAAGTCCGGTAGTTGCACCAACAACAAATGCGATTGTTCCTGAAGTTGGTGTTAGTGCGTTGGCGGTAATGAGTTCCTTTCCACTCACAACGTGCGGCAGGGATGCGGAGAGCCCAGCAAGAATAAATCGGCCGACACCTAAAACGGCGAGAACAGAAATACCAAGAATCACGGATTCACTGCCGGCGAGTACCGCGGCGATTACGGGAACGGTGAGCAAGGCTTTGAGTAGGTTTGCGCGCACCAAAATATTGCGACGCAGCCAACGGTCTAGGAATACGCCCGCAAAGGGACCAATGAGTGAGTAGGGAAGTAGAAGAATCCCAAAGGCTACGGCAATTGCCGCAGCATTGGGTTCACGCTCGGGTGAGAAGAGCACGAAGGAAGCGAGTGCGGCTTGAAAAAAACCGTCTCCAAATTGGCCGACCAGTCGAGTGCTGTAGAGGGCCCGAAAATCCTTGCGGTGGAGCAGCGACCGAACAACCGGTAGCGCCTGCATTGAACAGACGCTACCGGTTGCGAAGGAGTTATCTTTCGATGGTGCCAGCGATAAAGTCTTCGACCGCCTGCTTTGCCTCAGAGTCGTTGTACTGCACCGGTGGTGACTTCATGAAATAGCTGGAAGCCGAAAGAATTGGGCCACCGATCTTGCGATCCATTGCGATCTTTGCTGCACGAACAGCATCAATGATCACACCGGCACTGTTGGGTGAGTCCCACACTTCGAGCTTGTACTCCAGGTTCAAGGGGACGTCGCCGAATGCGCGACCTTCAAGTCGGACAAATGCCCACTTGCGGTCGTCGAGCCACGCAATGTAGTCCGAAGGACCAATGTGCACGTTCTTCTCACCAAGGTCGTGTGCGAGTTGGGAAGTGACCGACTGGGTCTTTGAGATTTTCTTGGACTCAAGGCGGTCACGCTCGAGCATGTTCTTGAAGTCCATGTTTCCACCAACATTGAGCTGGTAAGTGCGGTCAACGATCACACCGCGGTCTTCGAACAGCTTGGCCAGAACACGGTGGGTGATTGTCGCACCGACCTGGCTTTTAATGTCGTCACCAACGATTGGCAGACCGGCGTCTTCGAACTTCTTTGCCCATTCTGGTGTTCCGGCAATGAAGACTGGAAGTGCGTTGACGAATCCACAACCAGCGTCAATTGCGCACTGCGCGTAGAACTTGGCGGCATCTTCTGAACCCACGGGCAGGTAGCAGACAACTACGTCGACCTTTGCGTCCTTGAGCACCTGGACAACGTCAACTTCAGCGACGTCTGACTCAGTGATTGTTTCGCGGTAGTACTTGCCTAAGCCGTCAAGTGTGCGACCACGCGAGACGGTGACACCGGATGCTGGAACGTCGCACAGTTTGATTGTGTTGTTCTCAGAGGCACCAATTGCGTCAGCGAGGTCAAGGCCAACCTTCTTGGAGTCAACGTCAAAGGCAACAACGAAGTTGACGTCACTTACGTGGTAGGGACCAAACTGAACATGCATGAGTCCGGGGACAAACTCATCAGTTTTGGCGCTCTTGTAGTACTCCACACCCTGAACCAGGGATGCAGCACAGTTTCCAACACCAACAATTGCTACGCGAATTTCTCCGCCGGATTGTGCACTCATTTCTTACCTTTCCTGGGTTACTTTCTCTTGATCAATTAATTCTGTGAGCCAGCGCACTTCACGCTCAGCCCCTTCGAGTCCATGTTGCTGAAGTTGAAGTGTGTAGGCGTCAACGCGCTGTTGACCGCGGGTAAGGGAATCACGTAAGGCGTCAACACGCTCTTCCAAACGTGAGCGGCGACCTTCCAAGATTCGTAAACGTGTCCGTGCTTCGGTTGCGGAAAAGAATGCAAGGTGGGCTGCGAAACCTTCATCTTCCCAGGCTTCTGGTCCAGGCTTATTTGCCCACTCACCGAAAATTTCTTTGCCGTCGGCAGTGATTGCGTACACGATTCGCGCGCGCTTACCGGAAAGGGCAGGGGCAGTACTTTCAATGGCTGGCGTGAGTGACTCTTCTTCGATCAGCCCCATGGAGTTCATCCGCTTAAGTGCTGGATACAAAGAGCCATAGGACAACGCACGAAATGGACCAAGCACGGTAGTGAGTCTTTTTCGCAATTCATAGCCGTGCTGGGGACCATCACCGAGCACGCCAAGAATCGCGAAGCTCAGGACATCACGGCGGTTACTCATACGGAGCAATATATCGAATCGATATATCTAATGTGCACTAACCCCGAAATTCTTGGGCACCCATTTGCACTTGGTCGTAAACTAGGCGTATGGCTCAGATGCGCAAACAAGGGGTGCGGGGTCGAGTCGCCCGCGGTGAATCCACCAAAAATTCCCCCAAAAGGGGCCCAATCCCCGCACCAGAATCCATTTCGGACCCTCAAAAACCACGAAATGTGGTGGACTACGGCCTTTCACGTGCCGCGGACATTACGAAACTTCACCGCGGTGGCGCCCTTACAAGTGACTTTTGTGAAGCGGACCCCTACCTGCTCAAGGCCGCAAAGTTTCACGGTGAACGCGCTGAATCGAACTGCCCGGCCTGCAAAAGCACGCACCTTGTGGCATTGCACTATATATACGGAGATGAATTAGGCCCCTACGCCGGAAGAATCCGAAAAGCCGAAGAACTCCCCTCAATGTGCAATAAATTCGGTGAATTTCGGGTCTATGTCGTAGAGGTGTGCCCTGATTGCCACTGGAACTACCTGATCCGGGCATTTTCGCTAGGAGATGGAACTCCGCGGCGCGCCGTACCGGCTTTTAAGGCCGATGATCTGTTGGACTAGGTCACGAACAAAGAGACACCCACAGAAAATGTCCCCTTCCCCGATAGGACACCAGTGAGCTCCCCAGCAAAAAAGAGCTCCGCTAGTAAGAAGACGGCAAAAAAGCCGACTAAGCGGAGCGCGTCGAGCGACGAATACGTGCCTTTGTGGCGGCGTCGTTGGCTGCGCCGACTCCTCTGGCTAATCATCCTTCTCATAGCGATCGGAACAACAATCTTTGCAGTCCTTTTGGCTAGGACGGAAGTGCCAACACCCAATGACTTGGCAACGAGTGAAGCAACCGTCGTGCTCTACGCGGACGGAAAAAACGAAATCGGTCGCTTGGGTGAATCAACTAGGCGCTCAGTTCCACTGGCAGAGATCCCTGTTGACGTGCAACAAGCAGTCCTTGCGGCTGAAGACCGCAACTTCTACGACCATGGCGGAATTTCGCCACTAGGGATTGCCAGAGCTGCGTTTAACAACCTGACGGGCGGAAGCACCCAAGGCGGATCAACTATCACGCAACAGTACGCAAAGATCGCGTTTCTCACCCAGGACCGAACGTGGGACCGCAAGCTCAATGAGGCACTACTTGCTTTCAAATTAGAAACCGTTATTTCAAAAGAACAGATCCTCGAGGATTACCTCAACACAATCTATTTTGGTCGCAATGCCAATGGAATTGAAGCAGCGTCAATCGCCTACTTCGGCAAATCGGTCAATGAGCTCAACTTCAATGAAGGCGCAGTTCTTGCCTCCGTGATCAAGTCGCCATCGGGCCTTAGCCCAGAAGAAAACCTCAGTGGACTGAAAGCCCGATGGGCATACGTTTTGGACTCCATGGTTGAGATGGGTGAGATCACCCAAGCCCAACGCGATGCGTCAACATTCCCGGACATAGTGCCATTCAAACAAAAAGATCGTCTAGGTGGCCAAGTCGGATTTCTCCTCACCGCGGTTGAGCAGCAACTAATCGCACAGGGCTACGACCAAGAAGAGATCCAGCGTGGCGGACTCAAGATCGTCAGTTCATTTGTAAGACGTGCGCAACGCGCGGCCCAACGCGCCGTCAAAGACCAAGGACCTAAATCAGGAACCGAAGGATTGCGAATTGGGCTTGCGGCGGTCAAACCGGGTACGGGTGAGGTGCTCGCAATGTATGGCGGAAAAAACTTCATTGCCGACCAGATCAACAACGCCACCCAACAATTCGCCCAAGCCGGTTCAACTTTTAAACCTTTCGCTCTCGCGGCTGCGGTTGACCAAGGTGTTCAACTGAATTCACTGTGGAATGGAAACTCACCCGCAACGGTCAACGGTTATACGTTCAACAACTACGGCAACAATTCCTACGGGGTCGTGTCCCTTCTGCAGTCAACCGAGAAGAGCATCAACTCTGCTTACGTTGAACTGACCGCGGACATTGGCGTGGGAAGTGTTGTTGACGCAGCACTTGCCGCTGGTGTTCCTGACACCACCCCTGGTCTAAATCTTGAATCGCCCGACCTGACATTTGTTCTTGGTACGGCATCGCCTTCTGGACTTGATATGGCAAATGCCTATGCAACTTTTGCTAATGAAGGAAAGGGCAGCAGCACGACTTTCGTTAAGCAGGTATTCGGATCAAATGGTGGGTTGCTCTACCAATATGAACCGACACTGGTCGCAGCCTTCAGCACCGACGTGGCAAACACGGTCACCTATGCCCTCTACAAAACGGTAACGAATGGAACAGCAACCTCGGCTCTGTCCATCGATCGTCCGGCTGCTGCAAAAACGGGAACAACTGACGACAATAAGAGCGCTTGGTTCGCCGGTTACACCCCACAGATTTCAGCTGCTGTCCTCATGGCAAAAGAGGACTCGGCCGGACTTCCCATTTCCATGTCGGGCACTGGTGGACTAAAGACCGTCACGGGTGGATCATTCCCGGCGTCAATCTGGAGCGCATTTATGAAAGATGCGCTCAAAAAGAAGCCTGTTGCTGACTTCCCCGCACCACCGGAGAACGCGCTGACACCGATTGAATGCCCGGACTTTATCGAGACTGACCTTGAAGAGATTCCATTTGGTTGCCCGATCCCAGAGATAGTCAACGAGTTTGGTCCGGAGAACACGGGCTCAGACCCAGTAGTTACCGATTCAAATCAACCGGTAGTACCGGAACCAACTGCAACCAATGAATTTGGACCTGAACCGGCACCAACGGATGAACCAGTTGATGAAGGACGCCCTGATTAGTCAGTGACTTTCGGGCGCTTGCTTTGTATTTCGAAGCAAGGTCGGGTCTTCATTTGGTGGTGTCAGCCCGCCCACTCACATAGGCTGCAAGGGCAGATAAAGATTCCGGACAGGTTCAATTGCTGACCGCGTCCATTGCGCGACGGAAGCTTCAGAAGTGTGTCGTCAATGTCAATGTATTCCGCAGACAAGGAACCAATATTCCAAATTGAGGTCGCGCCCAGTGTGGGTAGATTCTGCCCCGAACCTGTAATTGACTTTCCGGCAGAAATGGTTTTCCCCGGATCAACTTGGTCAATGTCAGCGTATGCGGGAGTCCTAGAGACTAACAGTCCAGCAATGACTAAGCCCCCCAAGATTCTCTTACTAGGGAGAGGTGAGAACTTAGGCTTAAACATGTCAGTCTCCACTGAGTTGGGATCCTGAGGCATTATTGGTGAGTGAGCGAGCGCCTGGGTGGGTCTTTCGGCAAACTCGCAGCCAGACCTTACACCTTGTTGCCGCCCATCTACGTGTTGATCATCTTGGCTGCATTGACTTACATGTTCGGCTATTTGCTCGACTTTTCCTGTGTGGTGGACGGTTGGGTTGATCCCCAGCGCTATATGCATTTGTGCTACTCAGACATCCCAGCGTTGTACGTCGACCGAGGATTCGCCGAAGGAATAACTCCCTATGTCCAGTCGGGGTCAAACGGAATTTATTTGGAGTACCCGGTCGGCACCGGAATTTTCATGTATATCGCCGCCCTGATCACCGGGCTAGTTTCAGGTTTTTACTCTGACGGTTACCGCGCATTTTTCGACGTGAACGTCGTGTTGCTGTTCATTCCTTTTGTGATCACGGTTATTGCAACGGCACTGACAAAACCAAAAGACCCGTGGCGAGCAGCCATGATCGTGTTCGCACCGACCATGATCCTTGCGGCAACTATCAACTGGGACTTGATTCCTATCGCGCTCGTGTCATTGGCTTTCCTGGCGTGGTCTAAAGACAGAGCAACACTCACAGGAGTCTTCCTTGGTTTAGCAATAGCCTCAAAGTTTTACCCAGCGTTCCTGCTGTTGGGATTCGTACTCATCGCCTGGCGGACAAAAACTTGGCGTCCAACCTTGAGCATGCTCATTGCAACGGTCACGACCTTCCTTGCAGTCAACATTCCTTTTGCAATCGCAAACTTCGAGGGTTGGGTTACTTTCTACACATTCAATTTCGGCAGGGCAATTGACTTCGGCTCGTTCTGGTATGCGATAACTCAAATCGGGTTACCCACTATCCCGGAGAGCCTGCTCAATGTTGCGTCAACAGCACTTTTCGCACTACTACTCATTGCAATCGCAATTCTGGTTAAGAAGACGCCAACAACCCCGAGTATTGCCCAGATCTCGTTCTTGATCCTCGCCGCTTTTGTGGTTACTAATAAGGTCTACTCACCCCAGTACGTTCTGTGGCTTGTTCCGCTTGCAGTCTTGGCCCGTCCGAACTGGCGCGACTTTCTGATCTGGCAGTTCGGTGAAGTGATCTACTTCGCCGCAATCTGGTGGTTCCTCGCCGGCTACGGAATCACCGACTCCAAAACACTCACCCCGCAGTGGTACGCCGCAGCCACCTTCGTTCACATTGCCGCAACCATCTACTTCGCGGTCATGGTGATCCGCGACGTGAGAGCCAAGTCAGACTCCAACGGATTTAGTTGAGTAATTGTTGAGTGCTGTACAAACTGTGCGGATTTTGAGGGCGTTTTAGGGAGTCGAATGGGTAAGTCCCTCATAGCTTTTGTATCCAATCCGCACAGTTCACATACTGCGCACATACTGCTCACATACTGCGTCGCCAAAGCGAGGCCATGGGCGAACTTTGACGATCTGTCGAGGGATTTGACATGACAAGTGGGTCGAAGGAGTCCATAAAGGTTCCAGCTATCACGAATGGAAGGGCTTGGTCACAAGTAATAGGCAAAATTTCCCGCACATTATCCGCACATTAACTGGTTACGAACGTGCTGTAGGTAATGCCTGTGATGAAAATCGTGCTCGTGAAGAATTTCGTGTGTGCGAGGCCTTTGGACGACGGATGACGGATGACGGACGACGGATATGGATCATTGGTTACGTATTACGAGATTGAAATGGAGTCAAACCGCGTAGTTGTGAACCGAATCTCAGCACTGATTTGATCCCCGATTTGGGGCAGCACCGATTCGTTGTTCAACCACAACATTGATACATGTTGGTGTGGCGGCTCAGCAAACCAGCGCTGTTTCCCGCCGATCTTAAACGGGGACATCGCGCGGCCGGTTGCATCGAGAGCACCAATACCGAAAGAGGTGACCCGCTGGCGAAGTGAACTTGTGGGGGAAGGTGCCGAGAGACCGATTCCGTTGGCTGTGCCACCGCTGACAACGACCAGGGTTGCGTTCTTGCCGGCACTGCGCTGGCGGTAACCAACTTTGACGCCTTCAGCCACTGGGTGAACTGCCAACACTGTTCCAGAAGCTGAAAGTGCCGAACGATCACCCAACCAGAGTCGCGTTCCAATGCGCATACGCACGATTAATTCACTCACGCTGTGACGAATAGTGGCAAGTTCTGAATCGGTGCAGTGCGACACCCAAATGAGCGGAGCTGGTGGTGAATACCCCTCCCACACCGCGGTTTCAGCCTCCCATAACCCAGCCCACCGCATCACCTCAACGGCATGGGAGTCAAGAGCGCTGCGCTCGATTGGGAGATGGACGGAAAGGCCTTCAATAAAAATCCGCCCAGCTGCTAGGGCACTGCGAATCTCAGAGTTAGCTAGGGCTCCGACGAGTTCGGGCTCGGTGAAACCGAAGCGAAGCATTGAGCTCCGAGCTTCCAGGATCATTCTTACTCCACCGGCACCTGTCGCGAGTTCAATCAGTGCTTCAAGATTTGAGACAGTGCGAATGATTCGACCGGAGTAAAACTTTTCACCGATCTCCCACCACTTGGCGGCCGCCCCCGAATCACGAGGGTCAAATGGTTGCAAAACAACTATGTCGCCTTGGGTGACACTGACAACGGATTCAATTTCAAAGACAGTACCGACTGCAATCGTGTCGGCACCAAGATCCATTGCGGTCGCAGCGAGGAGTTCCTGCCCGAGCCCGTAGCCGTTTCCTTTGATCACCGGAACCGGAGAACTTCCACTGGCGCTAGTGACAGCGTTCACCACAGATTGCAGGTGGGTTCGCCATTTTTCGCCATGTATGTGGAGGGTGAAAGACACTCGTGCATCATGTCAGGATCACACCGAATCGGTGACTAGCCTCGCCGCTGGTAGAGCGAAAAAGCCTTCGCCCAACCCTTGCGAGTGACGTAGTCCCACTCGCCGACGTATTCCTGGGCGTAGCCACCCGAACCCAGTTTGAAAGACACCAAGCCAAAGAGGTGATCTGAACTGTCCAAGGTGTTGGAAATACCGCGCAGGTCATATACCGAACAACCTGATTCACGTGCTGCCTTGATCATGGACCACTGCAATGCATTCGAAGGACGAACATCACGATCGGCGGTAGTGGAGGCACCGTAGGAGTACCAAGCATGCGCGCCAACGGTGATCATGATTGTGGCAGCAGCAACATGACCGTCATGGCGCGCAACATGCAAAGTGAAATGATCACCTAGTGCATCCCACATGCGTTGGAAGTAGACCAAACCTCGGGGTGTGAATCCGTCACGTGAAGCCGTCTCAACATAAACCCGGTGAAAGGCAGCCAGGTCATCGCGCGTGCCAATTGAAATTTCAACACCGGCCTTTTCAGCCTTGCGAACATTACGGCGCCACTGCTGGTTGAAGCCGGCGAATACTTCGGCTTCACTGCGACCGGCAAGTGGTACTTGAAAAACATAACGTGGTTGTACGTCACCGAAACCAGCACCAACGTTTTCCTCTTGTACGAATCCAAGTGAACGCATGGACTTGATCACCGAGTCACCAAGTGAAAATTCGCGGTCACTCGGAACATCTCCAAGCAGTGAGATTTCACCGATTGCACTCTTGATTGTTTGCGCGTCCCATTGTTTGATGGCAACGGGCGGGCCCATCTTTAATTGAAATGCCCCGCGACCTTTCACGTGCGCGATCAGCGGTGAAAGCCACGAATCGAGTTCGTTACTTTCCCAGTCAATAACTGGACCTTCGGGAACATAGGCGAGTGAACGTTGAGGCAGTCGTGGAATTGGACGATACAAAACTAATGCGACACCAACGAGGGTGGATTCACGAAACCAACCAACAGACTCTGGGCGCCAACCAACTTTCACTTTGCCCCATGAAGGCAACTGCAAGAAAGAAATAGAAGTGGAGTGTGAAGTGATCACGCCATCTAAGAAGCCACAGTGCTGCTCACTACTGATCCGGCGAACTTCAAGGCTCACTCTTTGCGCCCAACACTGGAGCACCGGATTATTTCTTGCATCTGATTAGCCTATGCCTAGGCGCCTAGAAGTGAGACCGGCACGAGCGAGACACCTGATAAGTAGGAACTTTGAATCTTCCCTGCGGCAAGAAAGCAGATTGCAAAGCAACCGTTACTTAATCAAAAAATAGCCGTGAATCTGAATTTTCATGGCAGCTCAAGATCAACAACAACGGGTGCATGGTCGGAAGCACCTTTCCCTTTGCGGGCATCGCGGTCAACGTAGGCGTCAGACACCAGCGAAGTGAAAGCCTGATTTCCGTAGACCAGGTCGATCCGCATTCCCCAGCCACGGTGGAAGGATCCATTGCGGTAATCCCAGAAGGTGTAGGGCTCACCCTTGAGTGAGCGTGGCATTACTTCGGTTAAACCCAATTCTTGGATGTCGGTCAAAGCGGCTCGCTCGGCAGCGGTGACATGGGTTGAGTCAACAAATTTTTCGACATCCCACACGTCCGCGTCCGTTGGAGCGATGTTGTAGTCACCGATGTAGGCGAGGGGGAGTTCCGGATATTGGGCGAGATCCCCGGCAATTGTGGTGTTGAGGGCTTTGAACCAGTCAAGTTTGTAGTTGTAGTGATCATGTCCCGGTTCGCGACCGTTGGGGCAATACAAGCTCCAGACCCGAACACCATTACATGTAGCGCCGATTGCGCGAGGCTCTGCAGCACCATCAAATTCCGGCTGACCAACCAATCCACGAACAACATCGGTTGCACCAACTCGAGTCAGAATCGCAACTCCATTCCACCGACCGGTTCCATGGGTCACCGCCTCGTACCCAGCCGCCTGAATAGGCAGGTGAGGAAATGCTTCGTCGGTGCATTTGAGTTCCTGCAAAGCCACCACATCAGGCTGTGCACTCTCCAACCACTCCACCAGGCGATCAATCCGGGCACCAACAGAGTTCACGTTCCAAGTAGCAATACGCACATGGAGAGCCTATTGCGCCATCGCGCAAGTTTTGTAAAACGGTTCATTATTAGTGCGGGAAATGGCTAATTGATTCAATCAGAAATGGGATGTTATTTTCATTACGAATGCTTGGACTTTGGATTCAAGTAAGTACCTCCGACACTCAACCGAACTCAGAAAAGTTTCCTCGCCAACAAAAGGCACTTTTTGGTCCGCAGAGTTTCATTTCGGTAATGCCCCGGTCATCCAGGACTCGACGACCAATCTTGCTGCTTGAGCAGTGCCCATCTCACCCTCTGAGATTTCATCCCAGGCAGCGAATAGCAACCCTACGTAGGAAGCCACCAGCCAACGGGCTGGATGGTCTCCTCGCAGCAAACCATAAGCCTGTGCCGTGCCGATATAGATCGCAAGAGGTGTTACGGCCTGCTCCCAAAGCACGTCCACCTTGGAGACTTGCGTTGGTGCAGCGCGCAGAAAAATGGTTCGCGGTTCCAAGGGCATCAGGCCACGGGTCACCTCGGACATGACCGCTGCGATATCGCTTGGCTCACCGGTGGGAATCCGAGCCATGACGACACCGATGCGTTGCAGAGCGTCAGCGGCTAGTGCTTCGAGAAGGTCGTCGCGGGTTGGGAACTTGTTAAAGATTGTGGTTCGGCTAACCCCTGCGGCCGTGGCGATTGATTGCAATGTGGCATCGGGACGTTTGGACAAGATCAAGGCCGCCGAGTCGAGAATTCGCTCGTTTTTGATCACCATGTTCATAAGTTAACATTGGTGTTCAATTCTTGGGTAGGTTTCTTACATGTCAAATATTCGAGTTCGGGAAAACAGGGAATTACTTCCCGATCAACTCCGCGGAATCGCGCTTCTAGGGATCGTTGTCGTTAACGCGGCATTCCTGGGCATTAGTGCTGACGGATTTACTGCGGTGTCCGTTGACGGAGTGGCAAACCGCCTGACCGCTCTACTCGTTACAACCTTTGCCCAGGGGAACTTCTATCTACTCTTTTCCTTTCTCTTTGGATATAGCGCCTCTTTCATTTTGCGTGATAACAGGACACCGAATCGTCGCCGCTACCTGCGTCGAATGTTCGCGCTGTTCTTGTTCGGCCTCGCACACGCGGTGTTCTTCTTTGTTGGCGACATCCTGATTACCTATTCCATTTTGGGGCTTTTGTTATTCGTGATCTCACGCAGTTCCGACCGCACCTTGAAGCGCTGGACCATTGCGGCGATCGCAATAGCGGTGTTCTCCATCTTGGTAATCGCGTCTTTGGCTGCAGCATTTCCCAACGAAGGGTCTGGAGCAAATGCACTGGAAGCAGCTCTCGTTAACGGGACATTCGCTGAAGCATCACTGGCCCGGCTCGAAGCGTTACCCACTATTTTGTCCGCTATTTTCTTCCTGCAAGGCCCCATGGCTTTCGCTGCATTCGTGCTTGGTCTACGCGCCTCGCGAGTGAAACTTCTGGCCGATCCTGATTCTCACCTCGATCTGTGGCGCAAACTTGCCCGATGGGGTTGGGCGATTGGCCTGCCCTTGCAGGCAGTGGCCGCAGGAATGCAGATCGGCGCCGTTGCAACTGGTAATCCCTTCTCACCCGCTGGCGCTTTCGGTCTCGCACTTGGCTTGACCACGGCACCGATTTTGACCGCCGGGTATCTCGGCAGCATCGCTTTACTCATTCATCGAAGGTCGACGTTCTTGTCCTTTATGTCCCCGGCCGGCCGGATGTCGTTGACCGTCTATATCGGTGAATCAGCATTAATGTCTCTCATCTTCAGTGCGTATGGACTCGGGTACTTCGGCCAGTGGGGAGCGTTCCCAGTTGTCCTCGCAGGTATCGCGTCCTGGGCAGTACTCACCGCCTTTGCATGGATATGGATGCGAAAATTTCGGCAAGGTCCACTCGAGTCCGTCATGTCTGTGGTGACTGGGAAACGAAAGGAAAAAATCCCTTGAAGAATCGAGTATTTAACGTGACAGCACTTACTTTGTTGATCACGGTCGGGTTTATCTCGCCAATCATGATTACTAGTGCATCTGGTAGCACCGAGGGAGTCCAATTTATTTGCGAAAACTCAGGTGAAGGTCTCAGCGCAGTCGATGTACTTAGTGCCACGGGTGACCACGATGTCTTCTTGAACTACTTAAGGGAATATGACCCCGAAGGCTACGAGATCCTGACCGATCCAGCATTGTCGGATAAGACCATCTGGGCTCCAACCGACGAGGCGTTCGAGAAACTGGGGGACGATCCGGATAACGCATCACAGGAAGAGATCAAGGCGGTTCTTGGTTTTCACATCACACCACCGCGGCGCACCCCGGAGGGCCCTTATCCGATTGTCACATTCGAGTACTTAGCCGACGGCGGACAGATAGTTCATCAAACCCGCACCGGCATCCTTACGGAATCGGACCAACGAGTACGCACGAAAGTCGAAGATGGCATTTTCACCGTGCAGGACGTGCGGATCGGATCTACTGCCTGGTGCACCCAAGCCGGGTCCATATTTTCCATTGATGAAGTGATTACGGAGGTGGCGACACCAAGTTGGTTAGAGAGTGTATTGGGTAGCGCCATCTACTTACTCTTTTTCGAGTACCCATACGTCACCGCACTTGTCGGCTTGATTCTTGTCTTTGTCGTGGTGGTCATAATTATTAGATTAAAACGTAAACGCTCAAATTAATGTATTCGGCGAGTCGCACCTGGGTCTACTTGCGAATACGGAAGGACTAATGCTCTAGGGAGACTGTGGCGGTAAGAGTGCAACCCCCACTTGGGGAATTTGTCAAAGACCAGTTTTCACCACAAATTGATTCAAGGATGACCGAACCAAGTCCAGGTGTGAAATTCGTTGGGAGTCCAACTCCGTTGTCGGAGACGTTGACGTCAACCTGATCGCCTTGGAAATTCACCAAGACCTTACAACTTGTAGCGTTCCCGTGCCTGTAGGAATTTGCCAATCCTTCTTGAACCACGCGCCGGATCTGGACAGCTCCTTGAGAGTCACAAGCTCCTAAATCCATGTGTACTTCCAGGCTCATAATGCTTGCCCAAGCGTCAAGAGTCTTATTGATGATCTCCGTTGGTGAATCGAGATCTTGCGGAGGGTCTAGAAGATCTCCAAAGTCAATATTCAATTCGGCACCGGTGAGCGACTTTGACGTGTGAATCCGTGAGGCCATGTCATGCAGTGACTCGGCAACCTCTCGTTGTATTTCACGTCGTTGGTCTGAAGACGCCTGGGCTGCTACTTCTTCGGCACGAATCCGCTCCTTGAGGTCTTGGAGGATTAACTCGGGTGTTCGTATCGCACTGCTAAAAAGACTCACCCAGATAGTCAACAGTGGTAGCCAGATTGAATTAAACAGGATCAGATCCCACGCCTCACCGATTCCCCGTTCGTCGAAAATCAATGATGCAAGTGGTCCGGTGACAATCACGGTGAGCAACATGACGGCACAAAAGGAAAAGA
>FUWD013174010.1_pt1 | contig 17499 bp, 15 predicted proteins | sample 1063281 | NCBI WGS metagenome assembly FUWD01 (sample SAMEA79048168, study PRJEB19326) | metagenome | biome: marine | reverse complement strand
ACCGGGTTACGCGGGCAAGAGGCTGTACCTTACGAAACTGCGAGAAGAAACCAATGACGAGTTAATAGCCAGCATTTGTCGCCGATGCGATTACTCCATGTTCACAGAACCGCTTATGAGGCACGTTGTATTTTCACCATAGATAAAGTTTTGCCTCTCATTGGCAATGGTAGTTGATCATGAGGAGCCAGAGGCCTTAGTATTGGTGGGTTTCTTTGTATTTTCGGGGTTCTCGACTATACCCTGTTTTTGTTTTCTTTCTTCCACGGTGAGGCTTATTTAAATTTGTTGACAAACCTACACTTAGATAGTAAACATTATAGTTTATAGTTATGGAGAGGTGTCGCATGAAAACGTGGACCCCAAAACAAGGGGAAGTTGAACGAAAATGGGTTGTCATAGACGCCAAGGATAGAGTCCTGGGGAGAGTAGCCGTCGAATGCGCACGCATACTCCGCGGTAAAAACAAGCCTCAGTTTGCGTCTCACATGGATTCCGGGGATTTTGTAATAGTTATAAACGCAGATAAGGTTAAGCTTACCGGCAAGAAGCTTAAACAGAAAGTCTACTACAGCCACAGTAATTATCCTGGTGGACTGAAAAGCATCAAGGCGGAAACCTTGCTCATACAAAAACCTGACAAGATGTTCCGACTGGCGGTTAGGGGTATGCTGCCGAAAAATACCCTGGGGCGAGCTCAACTCGGCAAACTCAAGATTTACGCTTCCGATTCACATCCCCATCAGGCCCAACAACCGCAACCCTACAACTTTTGATATGGAGTAGTAGATGTCTCAAGAATCCTTTTACGCGACCGGAAAGAGAAAAAACGCTATTGCCAGGGTTTTACTCAAACCCGGTTCCGGTAAGCTAGTGATCAATGACCGACCCATAGACAGTTATTTTGGCAGGCCTACTTCACGAATGGTCATTATGCAGCCGTTTGAGTTGACTCAGACGGCTGGACGTTTCGATGTAAATGTCTCGGTGCACGGCGGTGGATTGTCAGGACAGGCCGGCGCCATCAAACATGGAATAAGTAAGGCTCTGCTTGAAGTGGATTCTACCTATAGGTCGATGCTCAAAAGCGCTGGTTTTCTCACTAGAGATTCGCGTGTTAAAGAGCGAAAGAAATACGGGAAAAGATCGGCAAGAGCCAGTTTTCAATTTTCAAAACGTTAGGCTGCAAGTTTTTCCAGATTTTTTTGAAGGGAAATCACGCGAGACAGGACTAAATTTGGCCTGTCTCGTTTTGCTGTCAGCCTATGAACTAAGGCCGGAAAGTTTTCTGAATTCAGTCATGATACTTCGCATTGCCTGGGTTGCCTTGCCTTTGACGATTATGTCAATGAGGCTATCATAAGGAGTATCGGAGAGGTTTACCAGAATTAGCCTGGCCCCAGCCCGTTTCGCTTGCAATGGTAGCGTTGCCGCAGGCTGAACGACCAGGGAAGATCCTATTATTAGAAACAGGTCACATGATGCCGCATGATTGAAGGAGTCCATCAGAACTTCTTCCGGTAACGCTTGACCGAAGGCGATAGTGGCGCATTTCAAAGGCCCGCCGCAGTATTCACAGTATGGGACTTCAAGACTCTCTCTTTCCATCTTTTCAACAATTTCTTTTCTGGGCCATCGGGCTTTGCATTCCAGACACGTTACTTCCATAACGGTACCATGAAGTTCGTAGATTTTTTCTACGGAACTTCCACATTTCTGATGTAACCCATCTATGTTTTGTGTAATCAGGGCTAGAAGCCTACCACTTTTTTCAATTTCGACTACAGCCTCATGGGCGGCGTTTGGATTCGCATCGCGCATTGCAGGATATCGGGCCTGATCGTAAGCCCAGTAGAGCTTGCGATATTTCTCATGGGACATGAATTTCTGGTAAGTCAGATCATCCTGATTGTATTGTGACCAAACTCCTCCTGGAGATCGGAAATCAGGTATTCCCGACTCGGTTGAGATCCCTGCTCCAGTAAAGACGACGATGTTCCTAGACTCATGAATAACGCCAGCAGCTTGATGAATGAGTGATTTGTTCAGCATGACCATAAATCCCTTGAAATTGAACCTGTTTGAAACGACTATTCGTCGACTATTTCATCTCACCTGCTTGAACTGCCAGGCAGGCCGCTACTACAAAGGCTGATTTGTCACTCATGATTACCCTCACAGGTATCGACTCAAGAAGACTTGGAAATTTTCCTTTGTTAGAAAAAGATTCCGTGAATGTAGCGTCTTGAAGCGTGGGAAGTATCTTGGGACATATTCCGCCTCTGGAAAAATCCCTCCTGTGGTCAAGGCGGTGAGAGCAATATTTCCAGCTACTGATCCCAGGATTGATACAAAAATGACCGAGGCTTGCGAAGCTTGGTCGGTGGAAAACATCCAGGGACGATAAAATCCCCAACCACACTATTATAGGTAGTGATCTAGCAACTCGGAAACGCGATCAAACCTAACAGGACTTTTAGCCAATGGACCCTTGCTGAGAAATGGAAATCGCTCATCATATATTGGTCTTAGATTTTGATAAATGATTCCGATTGGAATTTGCTCGCCCCACTCCGCTGCTTTTCTCAGGGCCTGTTCACGATCGGTTGAATCGTAGCCATTCCCCAGTATGTAACAGCGCTGATTGTACCATCCGAAAGTATTAACCTTGTTAAAAGAAACACATGGTTGAAGCACATCAACCAGAGAAAACCCTCGGTGAGTTACAGCGCTCTGTATTAGCGTGGCCAGATGGTCCGTTTTGCCTGAAAAACCGCGAGCCACGAAACTCGCATTCATTGCCACTGCTATTTCTATTGGATTAAAGGGTGGGGAAAATACGCCCTCCGGCTGATTCTTTGTTACGAACCCCTGTTCAGATGTGGGACTAGCTTGGCCTTTAGTCAGTGCGTAAACCTGATTGTTATGCACTATCATCGTTATGTTGAGGTTTCTCCTGATAGCGGAGAAAAAATGATTGGCGCCTTCACCATAGTTGCAGCCATCTCCGCTTTCTACTATTACCGTGAGTTCAGGATTGCACAGTTTCGCGCCAGTAGCGACTGGCAATGATCGGCCATGAAGGCCGTTGAATAGATTACAATTGAGATAATGTGGAGTCTTAGCCGCCTGACCAATTCCGGAGACGAAAAGAACCTGATACGGTTCCAATCCGAGAGATACAAGAGCCTTTTTTAAGGAGGAGAGGATGGAGTGATTTCCACATCCAGGACACCAAGCCGTTTCATAATCGCCGTATTCGGCTATATTGACCATTTGATCCTGTCTCCGTTCATTTAAATTCTATCCAGAATGTATTCTGGTGTTATGGGGAGACCGTCAAAGCGAAGTATGGTTTTCTTTATGTGGAATCCGGTCTCTCTTCTGATTAATCTGGCGAATTGACCCGTTGCGTTTCCTTCAACAGCGACTACGTTTTTGCCGCTTCAAGGATTGAAACAAAGTTTTTGGGATCCAGTGGCCAGACCTGTAAAAAGTTTAGGGTGGCAAAGCGGCGACCCTTTGCAACTAGAGCATCCGCAGCTTCGATAACGGATCCCCTGCTGGATCCCCAAGTCACAAATAACGTGTCTGGCTCCGATAGACCTATAAATTCTGGACCTATTATTTCGGACTTTATTCCGTCAAGTTTCCGTAGCCTCTTTTCAACCATGGATATCCTTACCGACAAATCTTCTGTGAGATGGCCGTTCTCAGTATGCTCGTCGCTATCAGCGATGACGAGTTCAGAGGAACTGGAAGCTTTGACACAGTGGCTGGTCATTCCAGGAAAGATCCGAGGTGAGATGCCGGAATCAGTGACAAGATATGTCAAATGAGGATTTGCTGCGATACTGGAATCAGCGCAAGGATTTAGGGGCGCCAACTCCCTTAGGTCAAAAGGGCGGGTCGAACGGTAGGAATCAGCAAGAAACTGATCGGTCATGACAAAAACAGGAGTATTATACTTTTGAGCGATCCGAAAAGCTTTTATAGTAAGATGAAAGGCTTGTTCCACATCTCCTGGAGCAAAAATTGCTCTTGGGAACTCACCATGTCCAGAGTGCAAAACAAACTCCAGGTCACCCTGTTCAGTTCTTGTGGGAAGCCCTGTTGAGGGTCCGGGTCTTTGAGCCACAACAATTACAACTGGAGTTTCTGTCATGCCCGCTAAACTAACGGTTTCCGTCATAAGAGCGAATCCGCCTCCGGATGTCGCCACCATGCTGGGAGCTCCAGTGAACGAAGCCCCGACCGCCATGTTGATAGCGGATATTTCATCCTCCGCCTGTTCGACTACAATTTCCATTTTTGCCGCGTGCTCTGCCAAGGCTGTCCCGATAGATGTAGCTGGCGTCATGGGATAGAAGGAGAAGAACTTCATTCCGGCGGCTATAGACCCAAGCGCTATAGCTTCATTTCCGTTAAGAGTTAATCTTCCCCCTGGCAATGTCGGTGGAGGGAGTCTCGGGAATTTTGCGGAGTCGTTAGAAATCCAATTGTACCCGGCCCACAAGGATTCAGCGTTGTGGTCAGATGTGTTATGGGCATGTTTGTCGAAGAACTCTCTGAGGGTTTTCGTGATCATGCCTTTCTCAAGTCCCAAAAGAGACGCTACTATTCCCAATGCAACACTGTTGCTGAATTTGTCATCGGCAAGATCTGCCATAGGCGCTCGAATAACCTGGGGATGAATCTCCGAATAAACCTTATCATCAACTACGACGATCCCATGATCCGATAGTTCCGGAAGATGCAGATTGATGGAATTCCGGTCTAGCGCTATTAATAGGTCGATAGCATCTGTAGGAGCCACTATTTCCCTATTCGAAATCCTTAGAGCATAGGAATTGTGTCCACCCCTTATACGCGACTGGTAACTTTGTGTGACAACAATGTAATATCCGGCTCGAACCAGGGTCTTCGTCAGTATTTGCGATAGAGTAACCAGCCCTTGGCCAGCTTCTCCAGCGATTACAACGGTTGTAGATAGATTTTCCATGATCTCTTCCGGCCTGTTGACCATAAGTGAGATAAGCCTTTGATTAAGTGGCGCCTTTTTCTAAGAAATAAGTTAATGTGCGGACTATACCGAGTCAAGCCAAATGTGGGTCATAGCCGTAGAAGTTGTGGGGTACCACTGGGAACTTTTCCCTCACAATTGTGGACTGTTCATGTTTTAGAAATGTTGAGGTTTTGCTTGGGCTGAGGACATATGATTAGAGCCATGCCAAAAGACTTGATGTTTCGTCCTATCTTTTGGCATGGCAATTTGCGAATGACATCCTTAAAGGTGATAATCGATTAAATCCGACAATCAGGGTTGTGTTGTTGGAGTCTAGCAATCATAACGCGCAAATCCATCTCGTGAGCAGTGATTCGCTTCAAACTGGACTTAACCATTTTGAATTAATATCCACCAATTGACTGAGGGGCTCTAATTAAGTTTTTCGCCTCTGCGAAATTTGTCCAATGTTGAATCAAGTAGCAATTTGGCTTTTCCCTTTTTCTCTTCGAGTTCTTTTCGCCAATCATCAATCTTCTGTATGGCTTCAAGTTCCCAAGGCAACCACTTGTCTTTGGATCTAGCCCGGATTGATTTTTCCAACTCCAGCGGAATAGGCGGATTACACAATTCTTCGTAATGATGCTCAATTTTCCTCAAAAATTTGGAAAGCTGCTTCATATCCTTCTTATTAAAGGTTCTTGCCTGTTCCGAATCACCAAAAAGCTCTTTCTTGACAGAGTCGCTGTTTTCAACCTTCAGATTTTGAATTAGTTTCTTTAAGTATTTGTAATTAAGATTGAAATCGGATCCATCTGAAAGGTTTTCTGCTAGGGCGCGGGACGAGCATTGAGGCATGTCTAACTCCTTTAACTTAACCCAAAAAGTTCGAAAAACTTTGATCTTATAGAAAACTTAAGAAAGAGGAAATCGAACGTTCTGAATGTATAGCGGACCAATGATCAACGCCCAAGAGCGCTCCCGCATTAGTCTTTTGGAGCGTTCATTTCCTTGTTGAGGGCTCCTATCATCCCAATCGCGCCTAGTCAAGAAATTATTAATCCCAACACCAAAATATTTTTGATTTATTTCAATTCATTTCGCGTTGAATATTTATTTAGTGAATATAATTGCGGTATATAGCCGCGGTTGGCTCGGTACAACCGAGGAAACGCGCATAAAACGCGATTTCAAATTTGTGCGTGATTAGAAATTTCGATTGCTTGGAATGGACTTGGAAAGACAACAATCCATAAATGCTTAAGCATATTGAATGGTAGGAGATATGTAGTTACGCTCCCCTGTTGTAAATAATGCCCAGGCTGAAGTCATCACTCAGAACTTCATCGAAAGCCCCACGGATGTTACTAGGATCGTAACCCTCAGGCAATGGGTGAACCCATTTCTTTAGGTTAGCCCAAGTCTTGAATGTTTTATCGAATGTTACACACGGCGTGTATATATGAAAAATTGAGAAGCCGGGATTTCTAATACCCTCTATTAAAGCCTCGGTTATTCCTTTTGGGTCTCCAGCGAAAAGTCTGGCGACAAATGAGGCCCCGTAGGTCAATGCCATCAGTGTGGCGTTCAATGGACTATCAAGGGTTCCGTAAGGACTGGCTTTGGTCTTGGAACCGATAGGGGAAGTAGGCGACGGCTGTCCCTTTGTAAGCCCATAAATCGAGTTGTCAAAAAGCAGGTAATTAACATCGACATTTCTTCGAGCAATGTGAGGGAAATGCGCTGCGCCTATGGCAAGTCCATCTCCATCCCCACCAATTGCGAACACGGTAAGCCGAGGATTGGCAAGTTTTATTCCTGTTGCGGTCGGCAGGGTTCTTCCATGCACCATGTGAAGTCCATAAGTGCTTGAAAAGAAAGAATATCGTCCTGCGCATCCAATACCTGACACTGTGACCACTTCGTGAAGAGGGAGTCGGAGTTTGGTGATGCAGTCATTCAATCCCTGGTGTATTCCGAAATATCCGCAACCCGGACACCACGTCGGAAGAGCATTAGACCTTGCCGCGAATCTACCGGATTCCTCAATGTTGTGAATCTGGTCTACCAAAACTCTAGCAGGAGTTTTCATTGAGCCAATCCCTCCATTAGTTCCTCTATCCTTTTCTGAATCACCGATGCCGGCATGGGAGTTCCCGTGACCAAATTCAAACGATGTACTGGCTTGGAATCAAGATGGCCAATAAGGTTGGCGAGCTGTCCTTCGTAATTGAGCTCAGGGATAAGGACAATTCTGGACTTTGCCATAAATTTCCTGATAGCTTGCGCATGGAATGGAAATAGTGAAGAGATCTTGAGCGCTCCAACGCTGAATCCACTTTTCTTCATTTTTTGGACGGCCTCTATTATAGAGCCAAAAGTAGACCCCCAACCAATAACCCCTACATCTAAACTGTCCTCTGGTGAAAATTCTTCCGGCTCTTTGAGGTCAACCAATGCATTAAGAATTTTCCGGTGGCGTTTCTCCGTCATACGGGAATGGTTTTCCGCTGAGTAATCCGGAATTCCTTTCTCCGAATGCTCTAACCCAGTGGCCGTGAAATTGAATCCCTCCATGCCTGGTATCGCTCTGGGAGAAATTCCAGAGGAGGTATCATGATATCGTTGATAATGATTTTTCAAAGACTGGTCAGGAAAAACATTCCAGCAGGCCTTCTGTTCCTCAGACGCCTCTGGACGAACCACGTTTTCCACTCTGTTGTCCAGAAAAAAATCCGTCAGGATGACAACCGGAGTTTGATATTTTTCCGCAAGTTGAAAGGACTTCAATACAAAATAATAGCACTCCGAAACACTTGTTGGCGCAATCACTATTCTTGCCGAGTCTCCAGGTCCTCCAAAGACCGCAGCGTGGAGATCCGACTGCTCCGTTTTTGTAGGCAATCCTGTGGAAGGACCACCTCTTTGAGCGTCAACGATTACCGCTGGAATCTCAGCCATAACACCGTGGGTGATCAGTTCGGTCATTAGAGCGAAACCGGGACCGCTTGTTGCGGTCATTGTCCTGGTCCCAGCGTAAAAACCGCCGAGAACCGCTGCAATGGATGAAATCTCGTCCTCCATCTGAACAACGCGGCCCCCCTGTTTGGGTAAGTACTTGGCCAGGTATTCCATTATGGGAGTAGCCGGAGTTATAGGATATCCGAAATAGAGCTTCAATCCGGCGTCGATAGCCGCCATGCCAATAGCCTGATTTCCTGACAACATGACCTTGGAAGATATGGTTTTTGTTTTGAAACTCGAAAAAACATTCTTGGAACGATTTATAAAAGTTGATTTAGCGTACTCATACCCGGCATCAAAGCTCTTCATGTTGACGCTGACGATATGGTCGCCCTTGGGTTCAAACTTTTTTCTGATAACTTCACGAAACAGGTCTGCCGAGATTCCACAGGCTGCGGCAAATCCTCCTAGAGCGGCAAGATTTCGACCTCGAACTGAACCGGAAGCGCTAACGGCCAAATTCCCAAAAGGCATTCCGAATATCTGCGTCCCGAGAGGAAGGATAGAGAGTAGAGACTTATCCTCGGTAACATTTGTGGAGGGATTGTTGTCAAAAAAAACCATGCAGTCCTCGGAAAGAAATGGCACGCGCGACCTGGATTGCTCGTCGTTGAGAGAAATCAGGGCATGCGCTTTCTCTCCCAGTGTCACGATTTCATTAGAACCGATTCTGGAGTTCGTCACGCAACGACCAAATCCCCTTATTTCTGCAGGATAAGAATCAAAACCTAATACTGAATATCCTCCCAGTGACATTGCTTCGTTGATTAAGCCTCCTACGGCTATGGTTCCATCCCCGGCCATTCCGCAAACTTCGACTGTAAAATCCACTTCGGTCATTTAAAACTCCATCCACCAAGATGTGTTTACCTTCACGCCGCCCACGTCAAATAGGCTTTCCGGCGCTACCATGGCTTCGACTCGGGAACCCAGAAGATTGGATGCGGCTATCCTCCCTAGAGTCGTAGCATTTTGGTAGCCAATGGAACCCCAGTAGGTCCTTAGCGCTGGATGGTAAACCTGAGCACAGTCTCCTGCGACAAAAACGTCCTCGAACCTAGTTTTCAAAAATTCATCAACAAGAATGCCACGATCAATGTCCAGCCCCGACCTGACGAGAAATCTGACATCCGGGACTAATCCAAAAAATGCCCCAATCGCTCCAGTTCTGAATGTCATGGAGTTTGTTTCAACCTCCACCAAGTTCTCGTCGATTCGAGTTACTCGTTTGATTTTATTACAATGGATTACTTCTACGCCGTCAGATCCCAAACGTTGGGTCACAGCTTCGTAAATCTGATTACTGAACGGAACGGGCCAAAAACAGTCCTCATTGATGATGAATTGAATCGTCTTTCCCATTTTCAAAAGAGCGCGCGTGAGACTCAAAGAAGTCAAATCTCCCCCTAGCATGAGTACGGAGTCAACGCGTTCCAGCTTGGAAATCCAAAGTCTTGCGTCTACCGGGGTCTTCAGGGTCAACATAAGATCTTCGAACAACTGATAATATTCGGGGATTCTAGGTTTACCTCCTGTGGCTATAATTAATCCATCAAATGAAATAATTTCTCTGTGCTCCAGAACGATAATCCGTTTAGAGAAATCAACCTCTACAGCCTTTTGTCCCAGTCTCAAAAAAATGTCCCTTTCTTTGTAATGGGTGTGAGGCCTAAAGTATAAACTTTCTTCCCCAATTGTCCCGGAGATAAAATCCGGAAGCAGATGGGGAAGATAGCCTCGGAAGGGATCTTTGCTCAAAAGTGTTATTTTTGAGTCGCTACTCTGGTTTCTTAAACTCACTGCAGCCTGGTTGGCGGCCGGGCCATTTCCTATGATCACGAAACTCTGTCGACTCATGCTTCGGTCTCCTCAATCAGGAACCTCTCCACTAGATCTATTCTTGAAACGGAAATGCAATCAACCGGGCACACTCTGACGCATTCTCCACAACGGACGCATTTGGAATTATCAATCACGACGGCGTTTACTTCCGACCATTGACTGGTCTGCTCATAGCCATTGATAGCCCCTGTGTCGTCAATCAAAATGTCCTTGACCAGTTTTATACAATCTCTTGGCGCGTTATCTATACAGTATCTACAATAAATACAGCGATCTATATCTATTTCATAATGCAAATAACAAAGATAGCATCGCTTGGCTTCATCGTGAGACTGTTCTATAGAATAACCAGTCTCCACTTCCGAACAACCTTTGTCCCGGAAACGGTTTTCGACCGGCAGAACAGTTGGAATTTCGACTCTGGGGATAAGATCCCAGGAACGGTCTCGATCGGTAGTTTTAGCATCCTGGATTCGCACAGCCCAGTGCTTGAGTTTCTTGCCCAGCAGATCTCCAGCGATCTTTGCAGCCGCTTTTCTTCCACTTGATATAGACTCTATAACTGTGGAAGGACCAGTCAGGAAGTCGCCTGCCAGGTAAAGACTAGGGGTTGAGGACTGGAACTCGTCGATATCGGCGACTATTACGCCTCTTTTATTCCTTTTTGCAGGGCCTGGTATTGCCTGGGGCGCTTGACCTATCGCAAGAATGACAGAGTCAGCCTCAAGTTCAAATTCACTTCCTGGAATCGGTTCGACGGTTCGACGTATTCCTGGGGATTTCTCAACTGGCCGAGTCCTGAAAAATTCTGCGCCCCTAACAAACCCACTTCCATAAACACTTTTGGAAAGTGACAAAGATTGAATTCTAATTCCTTCCCGCTTGGCCTCGACAATTTCATCGTGTGTGACACGCAGATCTTCTTCCAAACCCCTGATGCAAATGGTTACATTTTCTGCTCCCAGTCTTAGAGCTAGTCGTGAACAATCGAAAGCTGTAAAACCTGCTCCAACTACCAAGACTTTTTTGCCGATTTGGACATCAAAACCCCTGGCCACATCCATCACAAAGTTTAGGCCGGTGTAAACCCCAACCAAATCTTCTCCCGGAATCCCGAGTTCCATTGGCTCATAACAGCCGGCAGCTATGAGTGTCGCGTCGTATTGGTCTATAATCGATTCAAGAGACAAATCGACTCCAACTCTAACTCCGGTTCGTATCGATATTCCCAATCGTAAAATATTCTGGATTTCTTCAGAGATTACGATCCGTGGCAACCTGAATTCCGGGATGCCATACCTCAACATTCCACCTGGCTCATCAAATGCTTCCAGAATGGTTACATCAAATCCCATCATTGCCAGATCATGAGCTGCGGCCAAGCCGGCCGGTCCGGATCCTACAATGGCTGCCGTTTTCCCTGAAGGAGCGAACCTTGGAGTCATATACGGGTGGCCGAGTTGTCGTAAGTCGGCGGCGGCTCTTTTAATGTGGCAGATATTGACAGGTTCGCCCAGTTCTGACTCGCCGTGTCTACATTTCAATTCACAAGGTCGGGAGCAAATTCGCCCCAGAGTTCCTGGCAAGAGATTAGCCATTCTGTTGATTTCGTATGACGTGGCAAACTTTTCCTCGTAAAGAGAGCGAATGTACGCTGGGATATTCGTTAAAGCCGGACATGCAGCCTGGCAGGGCACGTTAATTTTCATGTAGCTAAAATCTGCCGGGTCGCGGGAATAGAAAACCCCGGTTTCCGTATTCTGAGTTGATGAAATCCTTTGCCCTTGACTCCAGAGTCCTTCTTGCATTTTGTGTTCCCTCTATTTGCCCTGACTTTTGCCAATCCCGAATGCAGGTTATCTAAGGATCTACAAGTTTGCTAACTTAAATGGCCAGTGATGAATTCTACTGTGGCCATTGAATCTTATTTTATGACATGTCCGGGATATTTCTCAACTGATCATCAGCTATCTTCCCATCGCGGATGTGAATGATTCGGTCGGTCACTTGAGCGACTTCAGGATCATGGGTCACCATAATGAAAGTTATTCGGTGTTCCTTATTTAATAGTCTGAAAACATTCATTATTTCGTTGCTAGTCTTGCTGTCCAAGTTGCCAGTAGGTTCATCAGCCAGAATTATTCCAGGATCGTTTACCAACGCTCGAGCTATGGCCACACGTTGCTGTTGTCCACCGGACAGTTGAGAGGGAAGATGATTTGAGCGTTCAGCGAGACCTACCAATTCAAGCGCCCTGAGAGCGAATTTTTTCCTTGCCGATACGGCAATTCCACCATAAATCAGAGGCAGTTCCACATTTTGAACAGCGGTGATCCGTGGTAGCAGATTAAATCCCTGAAAAACAAAACCGATCTTTTGGCTACGAATTTTCGCCTGTTGGTTTCGGTCCAATCCGGATACATCATCACCGTCCAGAAAATACTTCCCGCTTGATGGGACATCCAAGCATCCAAGAATATTCATCAATGTGGATTTACCGGAACCAGAAGGCCCCATTATGGAAAGGAATTCTCCTTGGGTTATTGAAACGCTAACGCTATCGAGCGCAATCAAGGAGACGGCCCCTGTTTGATAGATCTTGCTGATATTTTCCATCAATATGAGTGACAAGAAACGCTCCAGAGAATTGCTACTGGCCTCATTGCATGAGGAGGCGCCTAAGACCTATCACCCATATCTGAGGGGATTCTAGCTTCCAGGGCCAAGCGCAGCTTCTCTTTTAGCTCAGTTAAATCTGAACTCTTGACAACATAATAATCGGCAGCGACGCTTTTCAAGTCTACCTTGAAGCTGGAATACGCCGAGTTTAGAATGACGGGCAAATCATAATATCGTTTTCTGATCTGCTGCAACAGATCAAGACCACTGAACTCTTTCATCTTGATGTCCATAATCACGCAATCTGGTAGTTCTTTTTCAATGACTTCGAGCAATCCGTTTCCATCGGGCAAAGTGATGATGTCATATCCTTCGTCCTGAAGTTCCATAGAGTAGAGCATTCTTATGCCTTCTTCATCGTCGACTATAAGAATCTTGGGCATTTGTCAGGCTCCTTGGCTGGATTAGAAAACAGTATTAAATTTCCATAGGGTTGTAGAATCCAGAGCGTCAGGAAGACCCCCAACGATCCAGCAAATAGGGTTTGGTCTTCTCGAACTGCAAACATTGGTCTTCAATATACTCTTCAACCTGCTGATTATTCATGGCTTCGGTTTCCAACACAAAGGACAGGGTCTTACCGTAATGCAAAGGAATCAAAGATCTTACGAGTTCGCCTCGATCAAGGAGCGCTTGCTTGTAAGCCACCGCAAAATCATAAATTAATTTTGTCCAAAGTCCGGCAGGGAATTCAAATCCCATCGCTGGGATATCCATTACCTCTTCGAGCTTTATGAGGTTATCCTTTTCGAGTACCTTAGAATAGACTTGCCATCTTAGTTTTACACCCGAAACAAACTTGTCCCAGAGACCATGCGTGTCCAGATTGACTGGAGGCGGCACTTCGATATCTCCCAATCCGAAACCATAGACTCCTGTAGGTCTACTCCATTTGACCTCTTTCCAGAAAGAGTCAAAATGAAGCATGAGTTCGAATATGGTACCCACAACATCTTCAAATATGAGACCAACCTGAGAATCAATATCCCTGATTTTGTGGACTTTGGGTCGTCCCATGAAGGACTGGATAACTGAGCCATGAATCTTAACCGCATTGGTGGTCATCCATACATCGATTCCAAAATGAGCTATGGCTTCGTCCCATATTTGTGACTCCGCAAAAGACCGCGCTACTTTGTTGGAGAAGGCCACGTCGCCGCCAATGGGTTGTCTAACCCGTCTTCCATACAATGCTCTTGTCAGAGGATAAGCTATACTATTTGTAACAGTGACGTCATATTTGTGTCTTATATAAAGTGGCGCCACAAAATCGTAATCATCGAACAATGGTTCAGCAAGATTCCGGATCCAGATAGGGGACATGCTCTTGAGATCAGCGTCAATTACTATTACCGCTTTGGCCTCGAGTTCCAGCGCTTTATGAAAAAGATTCCTGAGGTTGTTACCCTTTCCCGTGACTCCTTCATCTGTCGAAATATAAATTTTCGGAGTAGATGTGTTGGTTTCCATAAAAGCTCGATGCGTGTTATCCGGGGAATGGTTGTCCACATTCACGATTACGGATGATCGTCCGGAATAATATTTCCCGAGGCCGCGATCGCACTGCTGGACAGGAAAGGAAATGGTGGTGGCTTCGTTAAGAGAAGGTATTCCCACTACGATTTCGGCGCTCGTAATTCTCTGGGGATTATCTTCCTCAAATTTCATTTTGTGTCCTTGTATTATAATTGAGTTCTGAACCTGATATATTATGTAATTCTAGCACAAAAGCGCTAGCTGTCAAAATAAGAGCCAGGATATTAGAAAAATTTAGTCCCCTATCTCATGACATCGACCATAGATAAACCAACTGAAGACTTTAAAGGAACAGAAGAAATTGGACTATCTAAAATTAAAATCTGTGATCGAAGGACTGCTTTTCTGCAGCCCGGATCCATTGAGTCTTGATTCGATAAGAAAGGCGATTCCTGACGCCTCAAGGGATGGGATCAAAAAAATAGTGGACGAATTGGAACTTGAATACATGGAGAGGGATCGAGGTTTTAATCTAACAAGAGTCCAAGGTGGATATCAGTTTCGTTCTCTGCCGGAAATTGCCCCATGGATTCAGGCTCTCAGGGATTTTAAGCCATGGAGATTCAGCCGAGCCACTCTCGAAACACTTGCCATCGTAGCTTACAAACAACCCGTGACCAAAAATAAAATCGAGCAAATAAGAGGCGTTGAAAGCTCCAGTCCGGTGAAAAATCTTATCGAAAGGGAGTTGATCGCAGTCATAGGCAGAGAGGAGCTTCCGGGAAGGCCTTTGTTATACGGTACTACGAAAATGTTTCTGCGCATATTTGGAATAAATGAGTTGGGGGATCTGCCTAAATTGCCCGAAATAGAAGAATTGGAAATCTAGTCGCTACTTCCAGTAAACACAACTCGACTTAGGCAGCGCCATATTTCAACGCAGCCTTCTCTATGGCTTTAATTTGATCACGAATCTCCGCAGCTTTCTCAAACTCAAGATTCTTGGCGGCTGCGAACATCTCCTTGTTGAGTTTTTTCATTAAAGAGGGGATTTTCTTGGGAGGAATTTCCAGCGTAGTTTCATCCGAGGGAGTCTCGACTGTTACATAGTCTCGTTCGGAGAGAGATGACAGGATGTCCCCAATATTTTTCTGGATGGTCTCTGGCGTGATATTATTCTCTCTGTTGAATTCTAGCTGAATAATACGCCTTCTGCTAGTTTCTTCGACAGTTTTCCTCATTGATTCGGTAATACGATCAGCATAAAGAATAACAACCCCATCAACATTTCTGGCTGCTCGCCCTGCCGTCTGAATCAGGGATCGTTCAGATCTCAGAAAACCTTCTTTGTCGGCGTCCAGTATTGCCACAAGAGCGACTTCAGGTATGTCCAGGCCCTCCCTTAAAAGATTGATACCTACTAATACGTCGAACTTTCCCAACCGAAGGTCCCGAATTATTTCCATTCTCTCTATGGTGTGAATCTCGGAATGCAGGTACTGAATTTGAATTCCTAAACCGGAGTAATAGTCTGTAAGGTCCTCAGCCATCTTTTTTGTAAGAGTTGTAACCAGGACTCTGTGATTTTTTTCTACTCTTTTTCGAATCTCATGAAGAAGGTCATCAACCTGGTCTGATGCGGGCCGAATTTCTATGGCCGGATCGGTCAGACCCGTTGGCCTTATGATTTGTTCCACCACCTGAGCCTGCGCTTTTAGCAATTCTTGGGGTCCAGGCGTGGCGGAGACGTATATAGCCTGATTCAGAAGCAGTTCAAATTCATCGAAGGTCAAAGGTCTGTTGTCCAATGCGCTCGGTAACCTGAAACCATATTCTACAAGTGTTTGCTTCCTAGATCTGTCGCCTCTATACATGCCTCTCAACTGGGGCAAACTTACGTGAGATTCATCAATTAGGAATAACGAATCTTTGGGAAAATATTCGAGCAGGGTAGGGGGCGGCTGACCTTCGCTTCGTCCTGTCAAATATCGGGAATAATTTTCTATGCCATTGCAATAACCCATTTCCTTGAGCATTTCGACGTCGAACCTCGTGCGCTCTTCTATTCGCTGAGCTTCTATAAATTTTCCCACCGACCTGAAGAACTCGACACGCTCCTTCATTTCCTCAAGAATTTTGTCCACCGATTCGACTAGCCTCGATTTTTCAGTGACATAATGACTGGCTGGATATATTGCTACTCTGTCGAGACGACGTAAGACCTTTCCTCTCAGCGGATCAATCTCCGAAATGTTTTCAACCAGGTCCCCAAAAAACTCTATCCTGATTGCAATGTCTTCTTCATAGGCTGGAAAAACCTCAATGATGTCCCCTCGGACCCTAAAGACGCCTCTGTGAAAATCAATGTCGTTTCGGGAATACTGGATTTCTATCAATTTCTTGAGAATTTCATCCCGATCTGTTTCTTCAGTTTTAATTAAATGCACGAGCATATTCTGATATGCTTCCGGTGAGCCCAAACCATAGATGCAGGATACTGAAGCGACAATTATCACATCTTTCCTTTCAAGAAGTGAACGAGTGGCAGAGTGCCTCATCTTATCTATGGTCTCATTAATGCTCGAATCTTTCTCAATAAATGTGTCTGACTGGGGTATGTATGCCTCAGGCTGATAATAATCATAATAGGAGACAAAGTATTCAACGGCGTTATGCGGAAAAAGCTCCTTGAATTCATTGAACAATTGAGCGGCTAGTGTCTTGTTGGGCGCCAAAACCAGTGACGTTTTTCCTGTTTGGGCTATCACGTTGGCCATGGTGAAGGTTTTGCCGGACCCGGTAACGCCAAGGAGAACCTGGTGTTGAATCCCGGAGCGGACACCGGCTACCAGAGTTTCAATAGCCTTGGGTTGATCACCCTGTGCCTTGAAGTCCGATACTAACTCGAAGACGCTCATTGTTTATGATCTCTTAAGGAAATTGGATCGTCATTGAAGAGTTGGCTTGAGTATGCGTAAGGATTTGTGAATCTCCCAAATTATTGGTTCCAGGTTTTTGAACCCCTCTTGCTTGTCCGAGATAATTAACTGGAGAAACGAGGTTTCAGACGCGTAATACTGGCACAACTGGATTAGCCTGATACCACGTTTGTCTGTAAAAGCATAACTCAGATAAGCCTGCGCTCCTTCTATGTCAGAGGACTTGCCCTCTTTCAAAATTTCAAGATCTCGTGTCTCCAGCTTGAGATTCTTCTTAAATGCCTCCAGAAAACCGGCCGCATTAGGTGGCCCTTTCTTGATACGTTTTTCAATTGCTATGCTAATCCTAAACGTGGCGCCCGGATGGAAGATAAGCGTCTCATTTGGATTAGAGTCCTGGACCTTCATGGTGGAGGGATATTTGAGAGAATATCTACCTAACGGATCCTTGTAAACTTTGAAAGCCTCTGGAGATGACGCCAGAATTTCGGAAGAGCAGATCAGTAACGTTGTGCAAATAAGAAATATAATGAA
>FUWD013174705.1_pt1 | contig 17524 bp, 19 predicted proteins | sample 1063281 | NCBI WGS metagenome assembly FUWD01 (sample SAMEA79048168, study PRJEB19326) | metagenome | biome: marine | reverse complement strand
CCGGTACGCAAATCGGTATAGCGGAAAAAAAGCGCACGGCGCTGTATCACAGTGTGAGAGAGTTTATGGAAACCTGTGAGTACATGATCTTTCCCGTGAGCCAGGTGCCCCCATTCGATCTGAAACAGCGATACATAACGGAGATTAACGGGATCAGGATGGATACGTACATTGACTGGATGAAATCATGCTGCCATGTTTCCACTGTAGGGAACCCCGCGATTTCGGTTCCCTGCGGCTTCACGAAAGATGGTCTTCCGGTGGGGGTGCAGATTGTTGGACGTCACAGGGACGATTTCGGCGTCCTTCAACTCGCACATGCCTTCGAGGCCGCGACGGGTTTTGGAAAGAGGAGACCGGAACTTGCCACCTTGACCACCTGACCATTTTCTCCAACCCGATTCAGCCGCGGCGATTTGAGGCAGAGGTAATGTTTCCTCGCAGTCGCGGGCTTATTTAACCAGTCGAGAGATTTTTCTGAACCTGTCGCCTCCTGCGCTCTTCAGGAGTTCGAACAGGGCCATCTCCACGCTTGTGGGTTTTGCCCCTTCGCTCGTCATCCTTTCGATACCGAGGGTTTTGTTATCGGCCGTTCTTGATGAGATACAGTCTGTTACTATGTGCGCTTCATATCCCTTGCGGATCAGGTCAACCGTTGTCTGATAGACACAGACGTGCGATTCGATACCGGCAACGAGAATCTGGGTGCGCTTTATGTCCTCCAGCTCTCTCATAAACAGGGCCTCTCCGCAACAGCTGAAGCTTGATTTGGGGATGGGTCTGACAGTATCCAGCAGAGAGGATATTTTCGGGATCGTTGCGCCCAGCTTTTCAGGGACCTGTTCTGTTACAATCATGGGGATTCCCAGAATCGTGGCGCCTTTGATTATCTTCTCAAGATTTTCGAAAAGCGTTTCCTTTTCGTGCATGACCTGCGCGAGGCTGTCTTGAATATCAATCACGACCAATATGCTGTTCTCTATTGTTAGCATGTGCTATTCTCTCTCCATTATTCTATTTTCCACGGCATAACATATAAGGTAAAATAGAAAAAGTATATTTTTATGTGCGTGCCATATAATTGTTTTCAATGGTTTGAGGAGGCAGATCACCTTGAAAGCTTTTCAGAATCACAATCCCTCAGAGATACAGGCATGTCAGCCCCATGTGCTGGAGGACGTCTTTCGTTTTCACAGTGCGCTTCCGGGTTATGCACCCACACCTCTCGTCTCAATGGACGGGATTGCCGGCGACATTGGAGTTGGACGTCTACTGGTAAAGGATGAAGGGAGACGCTTTGGTCTGAAGGCATTCAAGGCGCTTGGAGCATCCTATGCCGTATATCGTTTGCTTTATGAACGGAGCGGGGGTTGCCTTGAGCCGGAGGAATTTGTCGGAGGGAAAGGGCGCGATCTGGCGGATGGCATAACCTTTTCCTGCGCGACGGACGGTAACCATGGACGGGCTGTTGCCTGGATAGCGGGATTGCTTGGGAGACCCGCTGTTATTTATGTGCCGGAGGGAACGGTCCCCGCGCGGATCGCCGCGATCAGATCGGAGGGGGCTCGGGTTGTAGTAGTAGATGGCGGTTATGATGCTGCCGTGAGGCGCGCGGAGAAAGAATGTAAAGATGGTCACATGGTTATAGCCGATATCGCGTATCCCGGTTACACAAAAATCCCACGCTATATCCAGCAGGGATATCTCACAATATTTCAAGAGATATCTGAGCAGCTTGAAGAAAAGGGTGAAGAACCCCCGAATATTGTTTTTATACAGGCGGGTGTCGGCGCTTTTGCGTCTACGGCGGCGCAATTCTTCAACAACCCGTCGGATGGTGTCCGTCTGGTCTGCGCGGAGTCGCAGGCCGCTGATTGCCTTTTCCTGTCTGCGAAGGCCGGAGACGGTATGCCACGCTCCGTTTCATCCGGTGCAGGCACCATAATGGCCGGACTGAATTGTGAGACACCGTCACTGACCGCGTGGCCGATGATACGCGACCGTTTTGACGCCTTTGTTTCCATGAAAGATCACTGGGCAGAGGAGGCGATGAGGCTTCTTGCCGCCGGGGGCGTCGTGTCAGGTGAATCCGGGGCCGCGGGACTTGCCGCACTTCTTGCGCTTTATCAGGAGATGCCCGGCTTTCTGAATGAAGAATTGCAGCTACCTGATAATCCGAGTGTACTTGTCATAAACACGGAGGCGGATACCGATCCCGATGGTTATCGTCGAATTATCGAAAAAGGATCATTTCCGGATAAAAAATCGGGATAACCGCCTTGGCAACTTGTCAATCAGTTGAGTGGCAAAGGGTTGAGTTGAAAAAACATTATCCCTGTTTCCAGGTATTGCGGGTATCAAACCAGCGAATTTCCAATTTTGTTGCTGAAACCTGATAGTTCTGATATTATAAATACTTAACTATTTAACCACTCAACTACTCAACGAGATTTGGAGGGAGGGGAAATATGGGAAACATTATAATTATTGTCTCAGCGGCGCTTCTGCTTGTCGTGCTTCTCTATCATGCAAAAAAGGATAACGAGAAGAGCGCCCTGCTGGCCAAAGCGGTTCTTTCAACCCTGTTTGTCGTCACGGCTTTTGTCCAGCCGCATCTTGTCGGTGGATATTATAACTGGCTCCTTGTCGGATTGATATTCTGCCTGATGGGGGATATTTTTCTGGCCCTGCCTCAGAAGGGGATGTTTCTTGCGGGACTGGTGGTTTTCCTGACAGGGCACGTGCTGTATATCTTCGGTTTTTTACGTGTAACAGAGATCGGGCAATGGGCAGGGATGGGATCCCTGGTGATTGCCGCTGTCGGCGGTCTGGTCTATTTCCGGTTGAGAACTTACCTGGGGCGTATGAAAATACCAGTTATATTCTACCTGATTGTTATTTCTGTTATGCTGGCGGGGGCGTGGGCGGTTTTCGGGAATTGCGGTCTGACCAGATCAGGAAGGATCATGATCTTTGCCGGAGCATTTTTGTTTTATCTGTCCGATCTGTTTGTGGCACGTCACCGCTTTGTGAAAAAAGAGTTCTCTAACCGCCTTATAGGCTTGCCCATGTACTACACGGGACAGTTTCTCCTGGCCTTTTCTGTGGGTTTTCTGGGACGGTTATAAGACCATTTTGACCGCGGGATGATTCCGCAATTTATCATATATACCTGTGCGGTGTCCTTCGTTGTCAACCAGCACTTCGAGGTTCATGCTGTGGTATTTCCCGGTTTTGCTGATGCCGGACGGCGTGATTGTATAGTTGCATTCCTTGACGATTTCCTCTATGGCCTCTCCTGTCGCCTTCCTGTCGGAGCCTATTATTTTATAGATCCACCGGCATGGATATTCAATGATTGGAGTTTTGCTGCCCTTGTCTGACATCTCTTTTACTTTTCCTCGATATCTCCAATCAATTAATAGCGGAAGATGGTGGCAAGCGCCGAATCGGTCGGGATTTCCTCCCGGCTCATGGCATATACCGTTCCGCCGTTGAGTATGGTTTGTATTGCGGCAAGATCCAGTAAGTCTTCATTGCCGACTCCGGCATCTTTGTCCAGGTTGATTTCACTTGTGGTGGAGTCAAATGTTCCCCACTGCTGAACACCAACAGATACGAAAAGTATGCCTACACGTCCATGGTAAGCCGCCGGGACGATTTCTCTGACGTCGCTTGAGGTGCGGCCGGTTCCGGCGTTCTGTCTGTACTGTGACAGGGCATCGGCCCTCTTTGTTTCGAGGAAACTTTCCACTATAGGCCGTGCCATATCGAGAAGTCTGTCCGCACTCAATCCTTTCGGATTCCCCGATATTCCTCTGTCTGTGAGGCAGGGATAAGTGTTTGCCTCCCTGTATATGGGGAGAAGATAATCGACCCCCGCGAATATGAGGGGCACCTTTTTGTCCTTCAGGAGTTCATGCAAACCCCTGTCAACATGCTGAAAGTACTGCAGGAGATTTGCCTTCATATCTTCGGAGCCTGTGTGACGCTGGAGGCGTTTCTCGAAATCGTCAAGATTAAGCGCCTCATCAAGATTTTCCGGGATGTCTTTATGTTCCATCTCTTCCGCATGTTGCAGTGAACACCTCAAAAGTCGTACATCTTTCTGGCTGATTGCCAGGATGTAGAATTCCGTGTCAGAGGCAATCAAAGGAATAAGTGGCTTAATGTGGAAACGATCCGTTATAACTACCAGTTCCTTGAAGTTTTGCGGCAGACGGTAATATCTGAATGAATCAGGTGACAGAAACATGGCAAGCCCGTCACTCTGGCTGTGCCAGAATGGCTGATTGCCTGACATTTCCTGCGCGGGAGCGAGTATGTCTTTTATTTCCGACGGCCGTAATTCACTTGAAAGCAGGCGATCTTCGGCATTGCGAAGCAGATTTTTGTATCGAATCTGATTCTGCTGTATCCCGGTTCCGTTCTTGACCGCGGGCATATAGATAGAAACACATATTCCAAGTTGCCTCTGCATCAAAGACTTCAATTCGTTGCCGGATAGTATGTCCATACGATCAATCTCCTTATAAACATGATTTATGCAGCATCTCTCTTCTGTGGGGTGCATGTACCACGCCGCGTAGATTGGTTGTTAACAAGTTGCTTGCGGTTGTTATCCTGACATGTCGGTGCAGTGCAGCTTTTTACGATTTATTGACAACGGAAGGAAGCCACCTGTAAACCGGAGTCAGGTACCTTGCCACCTGTCCCTTCAGGGGTATCATGAAGATAAAACACTTTTTCTGGTCGGGAACAATAGCGATATGTCTGATAATACCCGGTTCTGGATTTCGATCAATGAAACGCATCAAGCGTGTATGGGTTTCCATGCTCTCGTAATACAGTAGAAATGTACATGTCCCCCATGTCACAACCTCTCTGTTGAAACGTTCGGCGCCTGATATTGCTGCCCCGACAAATCGTGAGTATTGTGTTTCTATGAGGTGGCATTCTTCTGCAGGTTTGGTCTTGAGATACAGCTCTATGAACAATCTGTCATACTTTTTTATGAGCTTTGATATGGGAAAATAAAGCCATGAATGTCTTGGGAGCATGGTAATTGTGGCATCGACTCGTGACAGAAATGCACCCTTTTTTCTGAAGTAGAGATTGGCATGGTATCCAATGGCGCCTCCGATATTGGTAAAGGTCTGATCGTCGGGATGGAACACCTCCATGAGATCGTTAAAGGCGCTGAGGAATATCTCTTTGTTGTGTCTTCGCCCCCAGAAATAGCCGAATGTCAGAAGAAACGAAAAGGCGACAAAGAGGAAAAAAACAGGCTGAGTTAATATGTGTTCGTATTTGAACATAGATTTAACAGTTACCAGGAATCGGGAATAATACTTTCACCCACATCATACAGCGCACCTTTCCTTCCGTCAAGGAGAGTCTTTGCCAGCTGTATGCGCTCAAGGGCGACATTCTTCGCCATCCCCTTCATCTGTTCTTCAACATACGTTGCCATTTCCTCATTTTCTTCGGTCACCTTGTTGTCTACAAGCAGGCGCAGAGGAAGACCCAGATCGTCAAGCCCTTTAATCAACCTTTGTGATTCTCTGAGGGAAAGTATGTCCGGGTTGAATACCAGCACCATATTACAGTCCACGCCACACAGGGTCCTGTCGAGAGTCTGATAATTATCGCTGAGTTTCCACAGTCTTTTCATGATATCGTCGTCTTCTTCTTTATAGTCGAGAATGGTTTCTGCTGAACTTAAGGTGCCCCTTATTCGGTGGATCGTGTAGCGTTTTTCCAGTATCTGTCGTCTTATTCCAATCAATCTGTCGATCCAGGTTATCGTAACCTTAGGCAGGGCGAGAAACCTGAGAGTCAGCCCTGTTGGGGGTGTGTCGAAGATTATATAGTCGAAATCCGTTTCATCCCGTATGGTCTTTTCAATACTCGTAAGGAGAGCATATTCTTCTATGCCGGGAGAGTACTTGAGAATGGAGAAATAGGTGTCCAGATTCAGTGTCTTCAGATAGCTATATGTGTTGGAAAGGACACTGGTTTCCTTCTCCAGGTATTCACGCGACAGTTTTTTTAGATTGATCTCGCTCAGAAAGAGTGTCTTCGTAAATTTTTTCTTCCCGTTCTTGATGGTGACCCCGAAGATATCACCGAGGTTGTGCGCCGGGTCCAGAGAAACGATCAGTACGCGTGACTTCTGGGAGAGCTGCCATGCCGCGGCCGCCGCCATGGTCGATTTTCCAACCCCTCCTTTTTCCGGTGAAAAAGAATATTTTCATTCAGTCGATCCCTATAGTTCCCGCCATCTCAGCCAGCATGTCCCCCGCGTCCTGCGCCCTTCTGTTCAGGACCTTCATCTCACGTTCCATGAAGGGAAGCAGCTCAACTGCCAGAAAGGAGGGAGGAGACGGGAGCCCGATGAAAGACCCCAGAAGTAACAACGCGAAGATATTCTCCAACTCCTTCACCTCAACCCCTGTGAGGGCGGCGGCACTTTCCCGGTGAGAAGCATCGAAATCGGAAAGTATGCGTTTGAAAAATTCGAATATTGGAAAAGCCATTGAATGGTCAGCAATGCTTGGTTAAACCGGCGCACGGCTTCCTGCCGTGCGCCGGTAAAAGATGTGAATTAAGATTTTGATCAATCAACCTTGTGTGCTCTGGCCTTGATGAAATCCCAGATAAATACAAAGTTAAGGACCAACATCACGCAAAGCAGGACCGTGACTGTCCAGCCTGGAACAGGTTTCGCTGCAATGGCGCCAGGTTGAACTACCGCGATGAACCACACAAGACCACATGTGACAGTAATCCAGAGCAACCAGGCCGGGATGACTGCGACTCCTGCGAAAGAAGACTTCAGTTTCTTGGCTGCGAAGGCTGCGCCTGTCATAAGGGCAATGGCAGCGATTAGCTGGTTAGCAGCGCCGAAAGAACCCCAGATGATGAGCCAGTTTCCTGTCGCGGCCAGCCATATCCCGATTGCGGCCGGAATAATAGAGGCAATCCAGCGGTTGGTCAGGAAGTTGTAGAACCCTGAGGCGGTTTCCTTCAGAGGCAGGGCCATCTCGGCCAGGCAGTAGCGTCCGAGACGATTTGTGGTATCCAGCGTGGTCATGGCAAATGAGGCAACCCACATACCGGCAATAACCTTTACGAACTTAACAGGGATAAAACACAGCCACGTCGCGCTGACCATGTCGGCATATGATTGGACGAAAAGATTTGCCTTTGAAAGCTTTACCGACGCGGAGGCCTTTGTAAACATGGCTCCCCCAGTTGCCTGCATTTAATGTTTCAACGGACACACCAGCGTTCTGGAGGGCGGTATATCCGAAACCGGCTATGGAGACGATAACGATAGTGGAAAGGAACCCCTCGGTAAACATCGCGCCGTAGCCAATGAACAGACCGTCACTCTCTTTGGTAAGCTGTTTGGAAGTTGTACCTGAAGCAACGAGAGAGTGGAAACCGGACAGCGAACCGCAGGCGATAATCAGCGGAATTGCCGGCCAGAACGGCGTCGGTTTGCCTCCCAACAAAATCGGAGAGAAGCTCGAAAATGCCGGAACCTCAAATCCCCTGAAGGCAAAAACGGCCGCCACAAAACCCAGTGCCAATCCAAAATACAGAAGCCAGGAATTGAGATAATCCCTCGGCTGCAACAGGACATTGACGGGGATGGCGGCGGCAATGATGATGTAGAAGAAGAATATCCACATCCAGGTCATATAACCGAGCTTAATTGGTGTTATCGTTCCAAGCCAGATGGCGGCAATCAGCATTGCTATACCGATGACAGTTGAAACGCCGAAGTTCAGCTTTATGCGGTAAAGCAGGACACCGAGGATCAGGCCGGCTAAGATCTTCCAGGCGTATGCCGAAGCGATAGCGGGGGTTCTGACAAACATCCCGCCAACAATCGCTGCAAAGGCGGCTACGACGAGGATCAGAAGGAAGAAGACAATCCAGTAGAATGCCACTCCCGTTCTCTTTCCTATTAGATCTGATGCGACAAACTGAATCGATTTGCCATCGTAGCGGACAGACGACATCAGGGCGAGGTAATCATGGACTGCTCCGATGAATATGTTGCCGAACCATACCCAGAGCAGACCCGGTAACCATCCCCAGCATATTGCCAGCGCCGGACCGATAATCGGTGCTGCACCGGCAATCGACGCGAAGTGATGTCCGAAGAGAACCTCTCTCCTCGCCGGGATGTAATCCACCCCGTCATAGATGCGTTTCGCCGGTGTCTCTGTGGAATCCGAGGCCTTAACGACATCACGCTCTATTTTCTTGCCGTAGGTGAAATACAAGATTAAATAGAGAAAAAAACCGATAATGATAACTAATGTTGTCATTTCCTACCTCCCTTTCTAATGGTTAAGCAATTAAGAATTAAATCAACAAAATACCTCACTATACTTGGCGTGGCACTGATGACCATGCCGGGATGAGCGCACTCTATTATGCGAGAAACAACCGTTCTGCGATATGAAAATGAGCAAACAGGAATTTATTCTGATATATACACGTATATTTTGTTAGTACTCCTTCATAAATTTAAAGTCAATTTTTTTTTGGTTGGTTCAAGAATAAAAAATGAAGAAAAAAGATGAATGATTATGCTATTATACATGTCTTCGTCGGGATTTCACCCGTATATCTTACGAATATTCCAATATAACAGGGATGGTATGGAGTTTTGGAGAACAAAATGATTCGAACCATAACGATACTGTTTGTCGGCATAGCCTCCATATCCTTTGCGGCTATCTTCATAAGATTCTGTGATGATGTTCCGGCGATTATGATAGCCACATACAGGCTCAGCATCGCGTCCATAATCCTGCTTGTATTCTCTATGATAAAAGGTGTTTCATTCAGGACCGTATCCAGGAGAGATATGGTGCTTTCACTTGCGGGGGGAGTGTTTCTGGGGCTGCATTTTATCTTCTGGACAACGTCCCTGAAATATACGTCGGTTGCGAGCAGTGTGGTACTTGTTACAACGAATCCCATATTTGTCGGCATATTTTCCTGGTTGTTTCTGAAAGAAAAACAATATGCAGAGATTATAGCCGGGACTATCCTGTGTCTCCTCGGCAGTGTCGTGATCGCAGCGGGAGACAGCGGACTTCATTCCCTGATTCTGCTTGACAAAAAGGCGCTGACTGGAGACGTCCTTGCTCTGATGGGGGCGGTGATGGGGAGCGCGTATCTACTGACGGGAAGCAGGGTGAGAGAACGTCTCGACATACTGACATATATAACAATCGTGTTCACGGCAAGCGCCCTGTTTCTGATAGGCACATCCTTTGTCATGGGCATATCGCCTGCGGGGTACAGACCTTCTTCCTATATGTATATGGTACTGCTGGCTGTTATCCCGCAGCTCGTGGGACACACATCCATAAACTGGGCGCTGGAACACCTGAGGGCGGGTATGATTGCGATATCGATTCTCGGAGAGGCAATCGGCGCTACGATCCTGGCATATCTCTTCTTCGGGGAAACGGTGAGCACATTCCAGGTAGCGGGAATGGTGCTCGTATTTGCAGCCATTATCATAGCGTCGAGGAAGGGTAAAAAGACGTTGAGGCAACCGGTCTGACCCCTTGGGGCATGGACGACGGGCTGGTAGTCTCAAAGGCCCGATCACCTTATTCAGCCTTCTTCGGCATTCTTACCATTAATACGGGTACCTTGCCTCCCCGCAGCACTTTGTCAGTGACACTGCCGAAGGCCCATCGGGAGAAACCATGCCGTCCATGTGTTGACATGGCCACCATGTCGGCCCCGACTTCTTCTTCAGCCTTAATAATTTCGTTAGCAGAGGATGTGCCGAACGCCGCTATACATTTCACGACGGCCCCTCTACTTTTCAGGCCTTCACCAGCCTCATCAAGGTAATCCATTGTCATCTTCTTTGTTTGCTCCAGCTCACTCTCAGTATAAGGAATCTCGACTGCTGATTCTCCAGCAGCAATAGTATGTGTCAATGATGTAATTACCTGGAGGAGAACTACTTCTGTTTTCTTTCCCGTCGCCAGTTTAGACACTCGTTCTTCAACGTAGCGCAGGGCCGCTTCTCCTAATGTGGAACCATCCAAAGGGATCAATATTTTTTCGGACATGGTACACCTCCTCATGATTTGACTTCCATTTGTTCAGACCATCCGGCTTTACGGGCTGATCTTCCCTGCATTTCGAAAATCGAAAGTGACAGCGGCTACTGCGATATTCAGCGGCTACAGTGCAGTGCTATTACTCGTTCCATTCTTCTGCCATAAGCCAGTGCTCCGCCTATTAAATTCACCGGATGTTGCCTTGATATAATTAAGACACAATATGAGTAATTGTCAATAGCTGAAAGCGGGAGAGTTTCGGGTTTGCAGTGAAGCGGGATTTATTCTTGATTCCTAAGAATCATATTCTCAAGGGTCTCATTTTTTCAGCGCCGCTCCGCCGAGATATGCCTCCTGGACCTTTGGGTTGGATTTCAGTTCCTGTGATGAACCGCTTATGGATATACGACCGTTCTCGAGGACATGTCCCCTGTGAGCGATGTCTATTGCTCTTTTCGCGTTCTGTTCAACCAGCAGTATTGATGTACCCTGATCATTTATTTCGTGTATGATCTTGAATATCTGGGCTACCAGGATAGGCGCCAGGCCCAGGGATGGTTCGTCAAGAAGCAGAACACGCGGAGAACTCATGAGCGCGCGTCCTATGGCCAACATCTGCTGTTCTCCACCCGATAGTGTGCCCGCCATCTGCCGCCGTCTTTTCAGTAAGATCGGGAAAAGAGAGAAGACACGTTCCCGTGCCTCTGCCATTATCCCTTTTTCCTTCCTTTTGGTGTAGGCTCCGAGATTCAGGTTTTCCTCTACGGTCAGAGTGGAAAATACCTTGCGTCCTTCGGGTGATTGAGAGATGCCCCTCTGGACGATCTCAAACGCGGGGATGGGGTTTAATTCCTCACCTTCAAATGTAACGGTACCTTCGCTGATGGGGAGGAGTCCGGAGATTGCATTAAGCAGGGTCGATTTCCCCGCCCCGTTTGCACCGAGAACGGTTACAATCTCTCCCTCGTCAAGATAGATGGAAACCCCCTTCAGGGCCTCAATCGAACCGTAAGAGATATGCAGGCTGTCGATTATGAGAAGTGGTTTCACGTCAACTCTCTCCGTCGCCCTGCTGGTCATCATAACCGAGATAGGCCTCGATCACCTTGGGGTTGTTGTAGACTGTCTCAGGGCGGCCTTCCGCGATTCTGGCCCCTTCGTCCATCACGATGACCCAGTCGGAAATACCCATTACAACGTTCATATCGTGCTCGATCAGGAATATACTAAAATTTTCTTTCGCCAGACTCTTGAGAAAAATCATCAGGTCTTCCGTCTCGCTCGGATTCAGTCCGCTGCTTGGTTCGTCCAGTGCCAGCAGACCGGGTTCTGTCGCAAGCGCGCGAGCGATTTCCAGCATGCGCTGGCTGCCGTATGCTATATTTTTTGCAAGTTCATGCCGGGAATCCCACAGGCCAACCTGATGAATTCGCGACTCTGCCACTTCCCGTATATGTTGCTCTTCCTTTTTCTGACGGGATGTCCTGAAGATCGATCCCCACATGCCTGCTGAACCGCGGCAGTGCTGTCCCGCCATTATGTTTTCCAGGCAGGTCATATTGGAGAAGAGGCGTATATTCTGAAAAGTGCGTGCAATTCCGCGAGAGACGATCTGGTGGGGCTTCTGTCCCGTAATGTCTTTACCATTGAATAAGACACTCCCACCTTCGGGCTTATAAATTCCGGTGACTACATTGAATACGGTTGTCTTGCCCGCCCCGTTGGGGCCTATGAGACTGCATATCTCGCCTTCGCGGACCTGTGAGTCAAAGTTGTTGACGGCGGTCAGGCCTCCAAAGACCTTCGTGAGCTTACGGGTTTCCAGGATTGCCCTGTCTGTGGTTCGAAGATCTGCCTCAGCCATTTTGTCTCCGTGATTTCAGGATGGATTTAATGTCAGATCCCCCCCTCCTGCGAGGCCAGACCCCTCCCGGTCGGAACATCATCATAAGGATCATAACCGTCCCGAATATGAGCATCCTGTACATGGCGAAAGGGCGGAAAATTTCGGGAAAGAGACTTATGACCGCTGCGCCTATAAGGACACCGGGGATTGAACCCATCCCCCCGATAAGAACGATGCAGAACATCAGGCATGATTCCATGAAAGAAAAACTTTCAGGAGAAACGCACATGAGCTTGCTCGCGTAAATATTTCCCGCGATTCCAGCCATGGCCGCGCCCAGCACGAAGGCAAGCAGTTTGTAGTGTCGGACGTTGATTCCGTTGGCGTTTGCCGCCACTTCATCTTCACGGATGCAGTTCCACGCGCGACCAATGCGTGAGTTCTGGAGTCTTATAAGGGACAGGATGCTGAAACCAACAACGATCCAGATAAAAAAGTAGTACTCGATTGAGGAATCAATCACAAAAAAGCTGCCCAGAGAGGGAAAATCGATTCCGAATACACCATTTGGACCGCCCGTAAGATCGAAGGGATTGTTGATAAGAGACAGCCGAACAATTTCTCCCATGCCGATTGTGACGATGCACAGATAATCGCCACGGAGGTGGATTATGGGTGAACAGACCAGATAGGCAAAAAGCGCCGCGGAAATGGCACTTACGGGAAGAAGGACAAGGATGGGAATGCCGAATTTGGTATTGAGGATAGCCGTGGTATATGCGCCAATGGCATAGAAGCCGGCATGACCGAGGTCGAACAATCCGACTTCACCCAAAACGATATTGAGACTCAGGCCGAGAAGGGCATAGGTACCGAAGAAGAACGCAACATCGATGTAGTAGTTGTTTGCCGCGAACGGATAGATGATAAAAATGCCCAATACGGCGAACAGTGCGCCCTGTTGAGGCGAGAAGAAACTGCCTGATTTTGAAATCCTGGTGTCTTCCATGCGTTTACACTTTTTCCGCCAATTTTTCACCGAATAGTCCGTTGGGACGGAAGATCAGAACCAGGATCAGTATCAGGAAAACAAACACGTCTTTCCACGACGACGATATATAGACTCCGCCGAACATTTCCAGAAGACCCAGGATCAATCCGCCGAACATTGCGCCCGGCAGGTTGCCTATACCCCCCAGTATGGTGGCTGTGAATGCCTTGAGTCCGTAGTTCCAGCCCATCGTAAAGCTGATTTGCCGGTAATACATGCCCACCATTACACCGGTTATTGCGCCCAGTGCCGGCCCCAGGGTGAAAATGAAAAATATTACCTTGTTGAAATTTATCCCCATCAGGGAGGCTGTGTCACGATCAAGAGCTGCTGCCCTGATAGCGCTGCCGAAGAGGGTTTTCTGGATTATATAGTACAGTATGCCCATGAGGAGAAAGGAAAAGACCAGGATTACTATCTGAAGCAGTGTTACATGCAGATCACCAAGCTGTATGTGGATATTCGGTATCACTGATGCCGGATATGCCTGATAGCGTGGACCCCAGATGACCATGATCGCGTTTTGGAGTAAGATGGATGCTCCAAGGGCGGAGACAACGGCGGGGAGCCGCCCCGCCGGATAAATGGGGCGATACGCAAGCCGTTCCACCGTTATTCCCACAAGCGCGAGACAGATTGCGGCAATTACCATGGCCACAATAATCCCGCCCCACAGTCCGCAATGGGCGGTTAAGAACGCGGACCCGAATACCAGAACGGTGTATCCGAGATAAGAACCTAACGTGAAAAAATCTCCATGGGCGAAATTTATCAGCTTCAGGACACCATAGACCATGGAGTACCCAAGGGCTATGAGAGCGTAAAATGAGCCGATTGTAAGGCCGTTTATGGTTTGTTCTAATACAATTTCCACTTTTTTCTTTCTTTGTGACGGTTCAGGAGTAAGGGGCTGCGGAACCGCAATCCATATATTTTATCACGAAAACACGAGAAGAGACCTTTTGCAAAAGGTCTCTTCTCTGTGGAGACACCTATTCACTTGTCGGATCAAAGGTTTTGAGTATTGATCTCCTTGCCCCGATTCTTAATCCGTTACTCGGAGACAGATATCTTTCCCGCCTTGTCAACAACGTACAGATAAAAGGGAACGCCCTCTCTGTCTCCCTGCTCGGTGAAACCTATTGGGCCTGTTATGCCGTTAGCGCCGTCAATTTTGTTTCTAAGGTAATCTGCTATGACGTCAGAATCGGTGGAGCCCGATTTGTCGATGGCGTACGCGATGATACCGAACGCGTCGGCGGCATAAATAGGCCATGGACTTGATGGGATTTCTCCGAACTTGGCCCTGTAGGCATCCAGGAATTCCTTTGCCTCGGGGTATGGAAGGTCACCGGGCAGCGGTTCATTGGTCATATAACAACCTTTTGCCACATCAAGGCCTGCGATCTTGACAAATTCATCATTAATTGCCGCGTTTCCCCCTACAAAGGTACAGGTTATCCCTATGTCTCTTGCCTGTGTTACAAGCAGAGCCGCCTCCGCGTAATATCCGGTGAAATACCAGAGGTCGGGTTTAGTCTCGCGCAATCTTGTAAGGGGCACACGAAAATCCTTTTCCCCGGGGGTGATGGCATCATAGTAAACGATTTCAGCCTCCCCGGAATCCAGCATGGGTTTGAGCCCCCGTTTCGTATCTTCGGCCAGCCCTTTTCCGAAGGCTGTATTGTCATGCAATATGGCGATTCTCTTTGCGCCGAATTTTTCGGATGCAACCTTCGCAAAGAATACACCCTGTGAATCATCACGGCCACATGTTCGGAAGAAGTAATTGAACCCTCTCTGCGTAAGACGGACGGCCGTTACGCCATAGCCTATGTTAACCTTCTTGAATTTCTCGTAGATATTGGAGGCAGGTTCACAAATGGACGAGCCGTATGTGGATACAGATGCAATGACTTCTTTTTGCCCGACCAGTTTCATTGCCGCCAGGGCGCCTGTTTTTGGTTCACCCGCGTCATCAACCACCCTGAGTTCGACCATGCGCCCTCCGAGGATGCCGCCTTTTTTGTTGATCAACTCAGCCGCTATTTCACAGGACTGTCTCGCCATCTGCCCCTCGTAGGCCCATGGCCCGGTAATCGGACCCTGAAGGCCTATGACTATAGAGTTCGGAGCTGCCGCTCCCAGACTGACAGGCACAAGAATGCATACCAGTACGCTTATAAATAACCATTTCACAATCTTCATAGGTTTCCCCTCCCTTTCTTTGCTGTCGGCAAAATGCCTGTATTTTCAAGAGTGGCGAGTATAGGAAAGGGAGGGTTGCGTGTCAAGGATAAAGTATCAATGCCGGGCCGGATTTTTAGCTTGACCCTGAAACCAATATGTTGGACCATAAGGCGTTCTGACGAAACTTTGTTATATCAGATTGCCTGGTCTTTACGAGTTTATCAATTTCGAAAGGAGGATCTTCCATGTTTAAAAAGATACTGTATCCGACCGATTTTTCAGATGTGGCGCACAGTGCCCTGGATTTTATTATTCGCCTGAAAGATGCCGGCGCGAAAGAGGTAGTTATCCTTCATGTTATCGATAAGGGGAACTTCGACGCCATAGCCAGATACGCAACAAAAGACATCCTTGAGATCGAAAAGAATCTGGAAGAAAGGGCGATGGCCGAGATAGCTCCAATAGGGGAAAGACTGCAAAAAAAAGGATTCAAGATCAAAATATTAATCAGCAGAGCAGTCCCATTTATGGAGATACTGAGAGTGGAAGAAAAAGAAAAGGTCTCCGCTATTGTTATCGGTTCTCATGGCGCGAGTAATATAGCGGAGATATTTCTCGGATCCGTTTCGGAAAAGGTAATAAGGAGAGCAAAGACACCAGTCCTTGTCATCAGGTGATATGAACTGAACGGCAAGCGCCACCTCGCTGACCCCTGAATCGGAGGCTCTCGTACCGGGAACCTCATCCGTGGAGACCAAAACAAACGACACTCAGGCCGAACTCAAGGACACTGGCAAGGCAGTCTCCGAAGCCTTGTCTTCCGCCGGTGACAAAATATCCGATAAATTGAAGGATACAGATATCATCTCCGAGCTTCTCGGCTGGTGGGCGACCAATCTGTGGGGCACAGGGCCCCCACGCTACACTGTATTCACCCTCACCCCAACCCTCTCCTTTTGTCCCATATCGGCAGGCATCTTCTTCGGGAGCCTCTTTTCCGTTGCCGTTACACACAATTCTAAAATCATCATGCACTTGCTGTACGGAATCGGAAGCATTCCAAAAGACTTTATATAGTTTGTTTGACGCGTGCTCAAAGAGCAATTAAAAAGGAGACCACGAAAGCCCACTCACTGAAAGTGCTATCCCCCCGAATCAGACAAAACAAAAGGGTCACGAATTTACCGTAACCCTTTTGTTTTTATGACTGGCGTCCCCACGGGGAGTCGAACCCCGGCTGCCGGCGTGAAAAGCCGGTGTCCTAGGCCACTAGACGATGGGGACATATTTCGAATGTAAAAAAACATAAAAAAGAATTGCCGCTTATATATCTTTATCTGCCACTGTGTCAACAATAAATTGAGCCTTTTAACCACCATTTCGTCTCTTCAACTCTTTAGGACGGCGCTCATTGAATCGACCGTAGTGATCACGCAAGAAGGGGAGAGGTTTTGCTGGGAGAGATGTTTTGCTGTTGACAAACGATAATATCACTGTGGTAAGGGGGCGCAGTATCCGATATCTGAAACGTTGGAGGGGAGCGCACCGGAAAGGATTTTTCCGATTTGACGTAATATGGAATCAGCACCCCTCAGTCGAACACAACCGGTTCTCTCAGGATAGACCTTCTTGCCGTGGCGGCAAGGGAAGCTGTCTGCGGGTGAGTGTCCTTTAGGGATGCTATCTGATGAAGACAGTCGGCTGTTCTCGATATCAGCATGGCAAGGTCGCCGTCCGCTACCTTTGTCCTCTGAACTAAGCGGTCCCATTCTGTTCCGGTGGCCCAGCTGTAGATGGCTGCGGAGGTCCAGAGGGGAAGGGGAGCCGTGTCAAATCCACGAGTCGTCATCCTTTTCGAGAGGGGTTCTGCAGACTTGGAGACCCTGTCAAATGCCTTCCTTAACCGTTTCGGCAGTGATGTTCTGCTTATGGCGATATTGTGGCTCCTGTCATACGCGAATGGAGCGATAACGGCGGCGAGAAGGGCTTCGCTCTCGCATGGAAAGGCGTCATCTCTCAGGCATTGCGCGATCAGGAGGGGCTGGTCCAGCCTGAGCTGCGATGTCCAGATGCCGTCTTCGGTGAGGCGATACGTATCATCTACAAAGCCTTCCGCTTTCAGAAAATCGAGGTGCCTGCTAAAATCTTCCCAGAGAGTTGTTTTCTCCATTTTCCGCATGTGCTGATAATTCGCGAGTGATCTTTCAAAGATATCTCTGATTCCTTCAGGGGTATGGGACAACAGGAGATTCAGTGCCATTGAGAAATCGCTTCGAATGCGGCTTGTTATCCTTTCCGGTTTCGAGAAACAGAGTTTCTGGACAT
>FUWD013237483.1_pt1 | contig 17552 bp, 22 predicted proteins | sample 1063281 | NCBI WGS metagenome assembly FUWD01 (sample SAMEA79048168, study PRJEB19326) | metagenome | biome: marine | reverse complement strand
GGTGCGATTCACTCATGGGCACAGGTTGCCACACTTACTTCAGGTTTTGCTTGAGGAACTTGCCCACCTTTTTGATCGAGTCACTCCATTCCCCATACATATAGTGCGGGGCGCCTGGGTATTCAACGTAGGTCACGTCAACCCCGTTGCGCTTGAGGGCATTGTTGGTCGCCCGCGCCCAAGAAATATCGCAGCTTTCGTCTTTCGTTCCGTGGATCATGAGAACTGGTTCGGTGATCCGGGAAAAGAAATAGCGACTCGACATGTCCTGCCACACTTGCGGGTTTTCCTTTGGTTTTCCGTAGGACTTGAGGATCTGGTTACCAATCGGGTAGTCGTTGCGCTGCCACTTGTTGAAGTTGTCAGCGGCGAGGGTGCTCGTTGACGCGTACATAATCGCGGCGTCAAAAACTCCCGGTTCCAACACGAGGGCTTGGAAAGCAACACCGCCACCCATTGAGCGACCTAGCAGGGCGACTTTGTTTTTATCAATGTACGAATACTTAGAATCCTTCACCGCTAGTGCGGCCCCGATCACGTCTTCGGCGTAGCCAAGTCGCATGGACACATCACTCTTGGGGTCCTTGTCCGAACGCGCGTGATTGCGGTAGTCAACGTGCAGTGCAATGTAATTGTTCTTCCCCAACCAATCCTGTTCCCGCCGGAAACCTTGGCCACTCCAATAAGTGTCTGGATTGATGTATCCGTGGGCGAGAACAACCACGGGGAAAGGGCCTTTGCCTCGGGGCTTGATCATGATTCCGCTGATTTCTAAGCCGCCGGTGTCATAGGAAATTCGATGCTTTGTGTACTTCGAACTCGAACTAAATGCCTTTGCCACGCGTAGGTCACTACCCGTGTATTCACGCTCGATTGCTTCTGGGATCGAACTCGGCATGGGCGAGACCGGTGCCATAGGCGCAAGAGACGCAGCGCTAGCCGGACCGACCGAGCCTGTGGAACCGAGCAGAATCAAAGCCGACAGGATGCTGGCAAGAAGAAGGCGAGTCATAACAGCAGAATAAGCGAATTTACGAATCACGCACAAGTAATAAATTGGCACTCGAAATGCAGGAAAAATTCCTCATGAGTTTTTGCAATGGCGGTTCGATTTTTCTCAACGGTCACGTGAAGAACCTCGGCGGGAACACTTTTGCCGCCCAAAGCACGAACTCCAAAAAGGGGATCACTCGATTTAGTTCCGCTTCGCAAAAGACCTAACTCTGGAATGTCCAAGCAACCTTTGAGGGTATGAGAAACGAAGAGTCCTATGTCGCGGTTAACGTCAGCGTTCCTAAAGGAGACGAGCTTGTGCTGAAGCACAAGAACTGGAAGGGTGCCAAAGCACCCGAGCTCTGGGTTGGCAACAACTCAGACGGGACACTTGACAAGCGAGTAACCATGCAACTCGTCACTCCTGAACTCATCGAGGCAGACAAAGTAGAAATTTACGTCGCGAAGGGTTTGTGAAAGCAGTCTCCGGTGTCGGTTGGGACGGCGATCTCGACGAAATTCGGTCAGGCTTTCGCGGCGAGAGCGGCTCCTAGCCGAGTCAGTGCTGGACTGCGAGCGTCTTTGGGGACCATCACTCTGATCAGGCAGACCTGATCGCTGGCGACGGCCTCACGCAAGGCAGTGTCGAGTTCGCGCTCGGTTTCGACTTTGAATCCCAGCCCTGTCCCCATGACGGCAGGCAAATGCTCAACCGCGAGTGAAGGAATGTCGTTGAACGGCCCGTCCAAGATCGGCCGCTGGGTTCCGTAACCGGAGTTATCCAAGACCACGAAGATCGCATTGACCCCGTGGAATGCGCACGCGGCAACTTCAAGGCCCGTCATGGAAAACGCACCGTCACCCACAACAACAACGGGACGGCGCTCGGGGTCAGCAACCCCAACACCGAGTGCGGCGGGAACCGCGTAACCCATGGTCGCGTAATAGGCGCTTGCATGGGCATAGGTCGGCACGCGCATGTCCACCGCAGAGAACAAAGCTTCACCTGGATCAAGTAGCAATCCGTGCCTGGAATCAAGGTGGGATTCAAGGGCTGCAACGGTTCGCTCGACCGTGTTGGCGGAGTCGGTCGGGGCAAAAGTTTCGTGTGCGGGAATTGGCGTGTGTGACACCGAGATCGACCCGGCAGGCTCGAGCTTCGCCGCGGCAACCAGCGCCGGCAAAAAGGACCACAACGGCACGTCTTTATAGGTGCAGTAACCGACGGTCACTTCCGTGTCGGTTACCAGGATCAACCGCTTGTGATCAATATTGGCGGTGAAAGCCCCAAGTGTTAAATCGGTTTGCATTACGCCAAGGCTGAGAAGGACCTCTGCTCCTTCAACCCGCTCAACAACGTGTGCTGGACTCAAAGCTCCCAAGTACACGCCAAGTCCTAGGTCGTGGCGCTCAGGGAAAACCCCTCGTGCCAGAGAACTCGTTGCAACGGGAATGCCTAGCGAGGTTGCAAGATCAAAGAGTGAGTCACCAAGATCGCGTCGCTCGATTAGGGCTCCCGCGTGAATCGCAGCGGTGGCATGTCCGCTCAATTGAGTCAGCACGGCCTGAACAGCTTGGCTCTGTGCTTCTAAATCAACAACGGGAAGATGCGGGTCAATACTCTGATCAGAGGTATCAATTTTCCACAACACTGCATCACGCGGAACTTCAATGTAACCGGGGCGTTGTGTTGAAATCATGGTGCGAATTACTCGATCGATTTCAGCAGCCGCATTGTGTGGGGAATTGAGAACCGCCTGTGCGCACGTCAGGTCAGTGAACACTCGCAGTTGGGTGTCGAAGTCTTTCACCCGATGGTGAAGCATTGGCTCGCTCTCCCGCTCGAGCACACCTGGCGCTCCACTAAGAATCAGCAAAGGCACCTGCTCTGCCCACGCATTCGCTGCAGCGTTTGCAATCTTGAGCCCGCCCACTCCAAACGTTGAGGCGACAACCCCGAATCCCCGCATGCGGGCGTAGGCATCGGCTGCGAAACCCGCCCCCTGTTCATCGGTAGTAACTAAAACAGGAAAACCACGATCCGAGAGTTCTCCAAACATGCGTAATGCAAAGTCGCCCACGATCCCGAACGCGTTCTCCACACCCAACTCGTGAAACCGAGCGATCAAATGGTCGGGGATTGTCGTCTTGGCATTCACGTTTTCCATGGGGCGTGTTTAGCACACTTGGCGGGTCGCGATCACCGTGAAAACACGGTCAAGAATCTCAGTAGGCTCTTGGTTTGTGACCCCCATTGCCATTGGCTTGATCGCCGGGTTGATTTCCGGCAGTTTCGGTGTTGGCGGGGGGATTATTATTGTTCCCGCGTTGGTCCTTTTTCTGAGACTTTCCCAACGACTCTCCCACGGCACCTCGCTCTTAGCGATCCTGCCCATAGCGGCAAGTGGTGTGATCGGCTTTGCCTTGCACGGCTCAATCAACCTCTCCTACGCGCTCCTGCTTGGAATAGGCAGCATGGCCGGAGCGATCCTGGGAACAAAACTCTTAGCCGTGGTCAATAACACCTGGCTCGGCCGTGTTTTCAGTGCACTGTTACTGGTCACCGCGGTGCGTCTATTTATCGATGTCCCAACAACATCCACCACCACCGAACTCACGCCTACCACAGCAAGCATTCTGGTTGCGGTTGGTGTTTTGGTGGGAACACTGGCAGGACTACTGGGTGTTGGCGGCGGGATCGTGCTTGTTCCGGTGCTTGTGATCTTTTTCGGTGCGGCAGCACCTGTCGCCAAAGGCACCGCACTACTGGTCACGGTCATTGCCGGAGCAACCGGTAGTTGGCGTAACTACCGAACAGGTAACGTTGATATTCCGGTCGCAATAAAAGTCGGACTAGCCGGCGTCCCCACAGCCTTCGTGGGCGCGCAACTTGCAATACTTATGTCTGCGCGAGTGTCCATGATCCTTTTCGCAATCCTGCTTGTTCTGATCGCAATTCAACTCTTACGAAATTCAATGACTGAGCAGTAGCGAGTCACTACCAACTAATTCGGGGCGGTGAAAAGGTCAATGAGTTCGCCCACTTTGTGGTTGGACTCGGCCGGATGTCTAAAAGGGCGCTTGGGATTGACGGAGTAGACATTACGCCGACCTTCGCGCTTTTTGGTCAGGTATCCGGCGAGTTCAAGGTCGGCGATAATGCTCTGGGCGGTGCGTTCGGTGACACCGGCACTCTGAGCTAGGTCGCGGATTCGCAGGTCGGGGTCTTGGGCGATCATGAGCAAGATTCGGCCGTGATTGGTTAGTAGGGTCCAGTGCCGGTCGGAATCCATGTGGTCTGCGGTCACGGTCCAATAGTGCCGTAACTTGGCAGTTATTCAGCAGTTGAGGTCCAGTTTGGGGCGAGTGCTGGCAGCTTAGAATTGTGCATATAAAATACCGGAAACACATTGCATGTGATTGTGATTCGCCTCGAATCTCACCCTTCGGAGGATTAATGAACCACGACTTCTCGCTTACCCAAGAGCAGTACCGGCAATTGTGGGACCCAGAGCTTGAAGGTGGTTACCCGGCGAACCACTTCGCTTTCCGCCAAGTTTTGCAGGCGGTCCGCGAGGATCGGGCGGTTGCGACTGGGCTCATTGATCCTGATCCCGGTTCACCTAAGTTGCTTGAGGTCGGGGTCGGTGGCGGTCGAGCGATTTCGATATTCGCTAACGCTGGGTTTGATATGTGGGGGTTGGACAACGACTCGGAGATGGTGGAGACCAGCCAGGGCGTCATGAGCGAACTTGGCTTAATCCAGGGGCAGGTGGCGTGGGGTGACATCGAAGATTCACTATCCCTGTCCCGCTTTGACTCGGTGGGTGGATTTGACGCACTGCTCGCAATGGGTGTGTTGCCGCACGTGGAGCACGAGATCGTTGCACTAGAGAATATGCGTCATTTGCTTAAGCCAGGTGGGACAGTGTTTGTTGAGTGCCGGAACAAATTGTTTTCGCTTTTCACATTTAATCGATTCACCTACGAATTTATTCTCGATGATCTATTGGCCGGCGTCACAGGTGAGGTGCGAGACCAAGCTGCGGAGTTTCTTGCCACGCGAGTCGACATGAACATGCCGCCCCTACCAAGTTCAGGTCACGAGGCGAAGTACCACAACCCGCTGACCATTGAGGACAGTTTCCTGGATGCCGGATTTACCGACATCGAGATCATGCCTTTTCATTATCACGCTGCAATGCCACGCTTTGAAAAACCGTTGGGTGCAGCATTTCGAGCGCAGTCAATCGCGCTAGAAAACGAACCTTCGGGTTGGCGCGGCCCATTTCTGTGTTCAGCATTTGTCGTGCGTGCTCAGCGACCCGAAGTAAGTGGGTAAAATCCGATAAGGTGCGCGGGCCAAAAAGATATCTGAATCACCTCCCGCGAAAAGTTTCTTTCAAATTGAGAAGCGGTCACTCGTGCCACACAGGATCAGGGAAGGGCTTCACTGCCCGATGACCGGGTGTAGTTGCTGGCAACGGCGCAACGGACTGCTAATCTGAAGTTGTTGCAAATAACTTGCACTAAGTAATATGTGTGATTAAGATTCGAATGTGAAAACCCTCCAACTTGGCGTTGTAGCCGCTGCACTCATGTTGTCCTTAGCCGCTTGTTCCTCAGGGAGTGACACAGCCAGTGAAGGCGAGGACACTCGTCCACTGATCGCAACCACGGTTTCCCCGATCACCTCTATAGCGGCGTCGATTGCGGGCGATCGAGCTCGAATTGAAGGCATTGTTCCTGAAGGAACCAATAGCCACACCTTTGAACCTGCACCGCAGGTTGCCGAGTTGCTGAGCAACGCCGACCTGATTCTGGTGAACGGGCTAAAACTCGAAGACCCCACCATCAGCATGGCTGAAACCAACAAGAAGGACGGCACCAAGATCGTTGAAATCGGTACTGAGGTTCTCCCCGTGTCTGACTACCTTTACGACTTTTCATTCCCAGAAGAAGAGGGTAAGCCAAACCCTCACCTGTGGACTGACCCTGGCTACGCGATCGAGTACGCAGCAGTGATTCGTGACCAGCTCAGCAAAATTGACCCCGAAAACGCCGATTACTATGCGGCAAACTTCTCAACATTTGAGCAGCAGGCCACCGAACTCGGTGAAGCCGTAAGAGCAGATCAGCAAAGCGTTCCCGCTGGTAACTTGAAACTGCTGACCTACCACGACGCGTATGCATATTTCGCCAAGGATTACGGCTGGGAAGTTATTGGAGCTTTCCAACCTAATGACTTCGCTGACCCTGCTCCATCGGAAGTCGCAGACCTCATCGACCAGGTCAAAGCTGAAAACGTCACGACAATCTTTGGGTCTGAGGTATTCCCCTCCGCGGTGCTCGAAGAAGTGGGCCGCGCAACTGGAGCACGCTATGAAGACTCACTGCGTGACGATGACCTGCCAGGTGCACCCGGTGATGCTGAGCACTCCTGGTTGGGACTCATGAAATACAACTTCAGCACCATGGTGAGTGGTTTGGGCGGAACGCCAACTTCGCTCAATGCCATTACTGTTACCCCCGTGAACTCTGACAGCGCGGTATACCCGCAATGACAAAGTCCAAACGTTGACCGGCACCGGCGTCGGTCCTGAAATGATCAGGCTCGACCATGTTGCCGCGGCGTACGACCACCACCGAGTACTCAACGACGTGTCATTTCACGTCCACGAGGATCAATTCACCGGGATCGTGGGGCCTTCGGGGGCGGGCAAAACTACCCTGCTCAGGCTGTTGCTCGCAACGCTAAAACCTGTTGAAGGCACCGTGTGGCGGGCACCGAATCTGCGCACCGCTTACGTACCGCAGCTAGAAACTGTGAGTTGGAACTTCCCAATTACCGTGTTTGAGTGCGTCCTGATGTCGCGCAAGACGAGCAGGTTAATGCCGTGGGCAACTAACAAGGAAAAAAAGGAAGTTGCTGCAGTTTTGGAGCGACTCGGCATCGCGGATCTTGCCCAGCGCCACATTCGTGAACTTTCCGGCGGGCAACAGCAACGCATGTTCCTTGCGCGCGCATTGCTTCGCCAGCCGCAGGTGTTGCTCCTAGACGAACCGACAAGTGGCGTGGATGTGTCCACCCGTCACGACATTTTGCATCTTCTCGCTGACCTGCACGAAGACGGCATGGCAATCGTGTTAACCACCCACGATCTCAACGGCATGGCAACCCACCTGCCGCACCTCGTGTGTGTCAATCACCGGATCGTGGCCGACGGAACACCGAGTCAAGTCATTACCTCTGAAGTACTTGAGAACACGTTTGGTGCCCGTATGGAAGTGCTTGAACATTTAGGTATGCGCGTCGTTGTCGACGAAGCACCAACACCTTTTACCCCCGGATTGAGGAACTGACGTGGAGACTCTCCTTGAACCTTTGAGTTATGCCTTTTTTCAAAAAGGTTTATTTGTTGCAAGCCTTTCGGGAGCGCTCCTGGGCTTAATCGGCGTTTACATTGTGTTGCGCGGCATGAGCTACATCGGTCACGGTCTCTCGCACTCGATCTTTGGTGGCTTCGCTGCCATGCAACTCTTCGCGGCCCAGTTCTACGCAATCGGTGCAGGGCTGTGGGGGATCGCCTCAGCTCTTGCAATCACCACCGTCACTAAACGCAGTCGGGTCGGGGCTGACGCCGCAATCGGTGTGATCACCATTGCCTCCTTCGCACTCGGTGTTGCGCTCTTTGCCAAGTTCGGCACTAGCGGGCCATCGTTTGAGAACGCACTTTTCGGTAGCATTCTTGGGATCAGTACCGGCCAAATAATTGGTCTGGTTGCCGTCACAATTTTGACCTCTGCATTTGTTCTTCTGCGTTACCGCGCGTTGCTGTTCAGCACCTTTGACCCCGACGTTGCCAAAGTCTCCGGCGTCAACGTTGGCCGGATCGAAGCCGCGCTCATGGTCGTTCTCTCACTTGCCATCTTGGCAACCCTGACCGTGATCGGTGTAACTCTTGTTGCCGCAATGTTGGTGATCCCTGCAGTTATCGCGCGCATGCTCACCGACTCCTTTGGCCGCATGCTCGCCTACAGCACGGTGATTGGAATGCTGTCCGGGTTAATCGGCATGTACTTGAGCTACTACGCAGGTGTTCCATCCGGAACCATGATCGTGCTCGTGGGCGCCGCGTTGTTCATCGTTGTTCTTGCCTCCACCGGTGGCCGCGGCTTACGCCGGTCCGCTGGGCTTGACTCTCACTCGGAAGACTTGGTGGCGGAGAAGTCCGCCTGATTAGGTCACGCGATTGGTGACAAAAGTCCCTCGATCCCTCCCGGTTTCTGGGTGAAAATAGTTCTATGGATACCAATAGGCACCAAGGAAAAACAGCGATAGTTACAGGTGCGGGTAGCGGGATCGGTCAGGCAACACTTCTGCGGCTTACAGTTGAAGGCGCGACGGTTACCGGTTGTGACATCAGCACTGAAGGGCTGGAACTTACCCGAGAAGCGCTTGTTTCACAGGGACTTACCGCAGAATTACTCGTGGCAAATGGGTCATCGAAAATTCTGGAAGCGGTTCAATTGTCACCGTTTCCTCTGAAGCCGCTCTCGGTGCGGGTGCTTCCGGCGTGGCTTATGCAGTCTCCAAAAATGCGGTCATGGGTTTGGTCAAACACGTTGCTTACTTTTATGGTCCCAAAGGAATCAGATCCAATGCGGTGCTTCCCGGTCCAGTAGCTACAGGGATTGGTGCTTCGGCTGCTCCCGAGTCCGGTTGGGCTATGGAACGCGCGGGATTGAAGTTTGCAACCATGCCGCCGACTCCTGCAACGGCTGATCAGATTGCGAGCGTAATTTCCTGGCTTGCCAGCGAGGAAGCAGCAAATGTCAATGGTGCGCAGGTTACATCTGATGGTGGTTGGTCGGCGGCATAGTTTGTGCTAAAAGTTCATATTTCGCAGTATTTTTCGATGACCTGAATGTCAGACCCCTGTCATAGATTGTGTGCATGGAAGATTTCAACCCGTTCACTGAATCTCCCACCGTGATCTTGGACCACGCGGCTGGTTTAACACCAGGAGCTTTCTTGCAGTCACTGTTGCTCATGGTGAATCCAGCGGACCTCACTCCTTCGGACTCGGTGCGTTTTCTTGTTGAACACGAACGGGTTTCAGCGTGGTGGGCCAGCATTCAAACTCCTGCATTCATCTCAGCGGCTGGGGAATCACCCGTAGTCGAGGACTACACATTCATGGACCGCATGACTGATACTGAACGCACAATTCGTATCGCTGAGTTAGCGCGCGAGGAACTCGCTCTTGCATTGCGCTGGTCCTCATTTGTCACCCAAGAGCGCATTGATCAAGCGCGGCTACTCTCTGGTTCGCTAAAGTCAACGCACCAAGCTCTCGCACTAGGTGAAATTACAGCCGCGCATGTGCGGGCTATCACCGACTCGGTTGAACGTTTTTCATCATACGCGGAGCTGCAATTTGCTCAGGGTGCTTGTGAGAAGTGTGAATCACCCGCGACCACGCAGCGGCTTGCAGCAGCTCAAGCTGCATTTGATTCTGATTGTTTTGCTTTACAGAACGCGGTTTTGCCGTTTGCTCGGACCCACGGAGCTAGTCGCACGAAAGCCAAAGTGGGATACGAGATTGAAAAAATTGACTCAGAGGGTCAAGCCCGCCGGCGAGAGGCTGCCAGGCGCAATCGCAATGTGTACATCAAGCCCGGAGACGACGGAATATCAACGTTAATTGCCCACTTAGATTCACTGACCGCACGTGCTATTTACCGTGCGATTGAGGCTGCGGCTGTGAACCCCGAGGTTCCGGGCGCCTGTGACGCCAATGCACAGGAGCGTCGAGCTGAAGCACTTGCTGCCTTGGTGCTTGGCATTGGCCACGCAGTGGCACCGGGCCCTGAGCCAATTTCGGTTGCCATCACATTGGACATCACCATCCCGATCAGCGAGTGTGATGCCCGCACCTTTAGCTCGACCCACCCCGAGCTTGCCAGTGGGCCTTTGAGCCAACTCGTACTCGACCCAGCAGCGAAAATCTTTGGCCGTCCCGCATTCGTTGACGAGCAGGGGCACCCACTAGACCTTGGTCGCAAGCGCTACCAGATTGGTGGTGCGTTGCGTCGCTTGATCATTGCGCGTGATGGCACCTGCCGCTTCCCCGAATGCAACCGCGCAGCCCACAATTGTCAGATTGATCACGCAATCGCATGGGACGACGGGGGAGCAAGCGAGGTGAGCAACCTTGGCGCACTGTGTGTTCGACACCACCAACTCAAAACCCACGGCGGCTGGGAAATTCTCGAAAGTAGACCCGACGGCAGCGTTACTTGGCGCAGCCCCGACGGGCACAACTATTCACATTTCCCCGAACCAATTACGAAACCCTGCAGTCGTCGGCGTCCGGCCAAGAAGCGATTTCCCATCATGCCGCCTGATCCAACAGGTGACATTCCGAGTTTTTAGGTTGGCTTTGATCGACTTGCATCCTTTGAGGCAATCCGCGTTTCACCGGTATTCGCAACCTTCATGGCACCAAGGTCACCAAGGTCACCGGGTCACCGGGTCACCAAGCCAAGCGAACGTGAACGCCAGGCAGGAATCACCACTGTGGAAACACGGTGGTGCCCTCTGGGCCAGTTGTTACAGTTGTCGAAACACGAGTATTGGGCTCGTAGTTGATTAACTTGTAGCTGATTAAGGAGTGTGGTGAACATGGGTACAAGCAAGAATGGCAAAGGTCGGTCTTCGAGGTGGATTGCGGTTATGAGTGGCCTAGTGGCTCTTCTCTTTGTTGCAGCAGCCGTTCCCACAGCCCATGCGGGCACAGGTAAGGCATCTGTGCTCAAGGGCACGTGGATTGGCACATATAGCGGCTATGACGCGGACGGCTATAAGAGTGGACAAGAAAAGCTTGTGATTTCCAAGGTGAAGGGCAGCAACGCACAGGGCACCTGGCAGTACCGGTCTTCGGCAAAGAAGAAGTGGAGTAAGCCGCAGCCGTTGACCTTGTCGGTCTTTGATCGGGAAGAGACCGAGAACGGTGGCATGGCGGACTACATCTCCGGTGGCGACGCGGAGGGCATCTACTCTGGGAAATACGACAACTCTGATGATTCGCTGATCTTCGCGTACGTTTCTCGGTCGCAGAACGTTCTGACGTTGACAATTGAGCTGAAACGCAAGTAGAGGTCATCTGGCATTCCTACTTCGTTGTTACCCGTTGAGAATCGAGTCGTAAAAAACCATTCGCTCTAATGGGTCTTTGGGGTGAGTGACGGGACTTGAACCCGCGGCATCTGCGACCACAACGCAGCGCTCTACCAGCTGAGCTACACCCACCATACTGGTCAAGCCGGACTAACTTTGTGTGGACTTGAACCAGCCGGGCAAGCATACCTGTCCCAATGTGTCAGTGCTCAGCGCCTAGACACATTCAGCAGGTCTGCTTGCCTGTCTACCGGTTAAGGCGTAATTGATTCTTGTGTGACCCTCACGAACCAAGCAATTTCACCGTCGGGGTCATGTTCGTGGCTTAGGTTTCAGGGAGTAAGTAACCGCCAAGACTCACGACTGGAGGCTCGATTTTCTTGGGAACGTGTGGGTTGTGGTTAAGAGTGATCAACAATATGCGAGGCACCGATTGCTTTTGCGGTGTCGCCATCGGGGCCGGGTTGGTCGACGAAGACTGCATCGCGGTAGTAGCGCAGTTCAGCGATTGATTCGCGGATGTCAGCGAGGGCGCGGTGGTTGCCGGTTTTCTCTGGGGTATTGAAATAGACCTTGGGGTACCAGCGGCGGGAGAGTTCCTTGATGCTGGACACGTCGATCAAGCGGTAGTGCAGGTAGTTGTCGATTTGGGGCATGTATTTGGCAAGGAAGCCGCGGTCGACATAGACACTTGAACCGGCGAGTTGGCCTTTGCCTTCCTCGGGGATGTGTTCCTTTATATAGGTGAGTACTTTTTCTTGGGCATCAGAAAGTGTGAGACCGTTTGGAATTTCAGTGATCAGGCCCGATTCGGTATGCATGTTGGTCACGAAGTCGTCCATCTGCGCGAGGGCTGCCTCGCTTGGATTGACAACGAAGGTAACGCCCGCGTCGAGCTCGGTGAGGTCAGCTTCGGTCACGATTGCCGCGATTTCAACAATTTCGTCGGTTTCGGTACTTAAGCCGGTCATCTCTAAATCTATCCAGACCAAGCGATCGTTTTGAGCCATTGAGCAAGCCTATCTGGCGTGCTTGTGAGAAGTGGGCGAGCGCTTAAGCCGCGTCCAATTGCTGTGGCGGAACGGGAATGATTGCTACGGGGACTTTTGCTTTGTGGAGTACACCGTTGCTAGTCGAACCCAAGAGTGCGCCAATTGCCGCGTTACGACCGCGGGTTCCCATGACAATCATGACCGCATTGGTGGCCGAGTCCAGTAGTGCCTGCACGGCTGGTGCTCGAACTAGGTGCTCGGCAACTTTGACATCGGGGTATTCCTGGGCGAAACCGGCAAGAATCTCTGCGGCCAGGCGAACTTCGTCGTCTGCTACGTGTTCCAAAGGAAGTGGCACAGGGCCGTCAGTCGTGATGATCAAATCGAATGAAGGAACGTCCCACGCGTGGACCGCCACGATTTTATACCCGTGCCGGCTGGCCTCGTCGAATGCAAAATCGAGCGCTGCAAGTGAATGCTCGGAACCGTCAATGCCAACCACGAGTTCATTGGAGTCTGCGCGAGGATCATCACGCATCACGATCACGGGACAGCTTGCGTGCGAAGTTACTTGGGAACCGACTGAACCAAGGAGTAGGGCGGTGAAGCCACCGCGACCGCGTGAACCAAGCACGAGAAGTTCTGCGGTGTCACTCGCGGTAAGCAGAAGTGCTGACGGGGTTCCGATCTCAACCACAACCTGAATGTCCGCACAATCAAGGTCAGCGGCAAGTCGGGTGAGGTCTTCACTGGCACCAGAGCGCATGTCTTCAATGAGGTCAAGACGGGGTGGGACAGCAATACCGAATGCACTTGATGCGGCTGTTGGCATGATCGCGTGGGCCAAAGTGATCCCGCGTCCGCGAACTTTCGCTTCAGCGACCGCCCAATGGGCCGCCATAAACGAACCGTCTGAACCATCCATGCCTACAACTATGCGCCCTTCGAAAGGGTCGATTACCTGTTGTGACTTAGCCGAATCGCTCATTTGATTGGTCATGCGGCAATTGTGACTAGAAACTTGCACTTTGGGTAGGGGCCTTAGACCTTAGTTTCTTAGACTTTCGTTTACAGCAACATTATGGCAATCTAGGTGCGACACAATTGTGATGTGAACACATGTATTAATCTATATGGCGGGACTTGTCAGGATTGATTAATGCGAGGATCATCGTTCCAGAAAAAGTCAATGAAGGAGCTGGGAACACAGTGTTCTAGGTTCTAGGTTCTCGAAAATGTGAGGAGGGTGCAATGTCGCAAATAGACGCGCACGCACGCTCTCGAACCCGCACACGATCCCGCTCGCGATTTGCCTGGTCCCAGTTGCGCGGCAACTTTGGGTCGGGCGCCGGACTACCGCCTTGGTGGGTGGAAGTGATCATTATTGGAACCGGATATTTGCTGTACCAAGTCGTACAGATTTTTGTGACAGGTTCTGCGGTTTCCGCAATTTCGCGGGCGAACTGGATTTGGGACATGCAATCATTTCTGCACCTCAACCCCGAAGTTGCAATCAACCATTGGGTTGCAGGTAATGATTTCCTGCTGTACTCGACCGGCTACTTTTACGGTATTGTGCATTTCGCTCTGACCCCATTAGTCCTTATTTGGGTGCGTTTTTGGCACCGCGACCAGTACGCGATGCTACGCAATGTTCTAGTGGGAACAAGTCTTGTCGCACTGATCATGTACTGGGTCGTTCCACTTGCGCCACCTCGGTTGTCCATGGCCAACATTGTGGATACTCTTCGCGTTGAAAATATTTTGTCTGCAGCTGACCCCACCGGACCTGCATCAATGGCGAATCAATACGCCGCGATGCCGAGCCTGCATGTTGCGTGGGCGGTGTGGGTTGCACTTGCGCTCTACGTCTGCTTGCGGCCACGCCCGTGGCGCTGGGTGACCTGGCTTTACCCCGCTGCGACCACTTTTGTTGTCGTTGGTACCGGCAATCATTTCATCGCAGATGCGGCGGCCGGGGCGTTGCTGGTGTGGCTGAGTTGGTTCGTTGCTTCGCGTGTTCACGCGACCCTTCGGGGCGATCCACAAAGTTTCTCAAAATAATTACATCAATGTTGTTTGAGACCTCACAATCGGGGCATAACTGTTCATGAGTGGAATTGACCACTTGGAATTTGGATCAGTCAGTCGAACAGGGAGTGAACATGAGAGAACAAGTACTTGACCAGCAGGCTCACAAATGGGCCCAACTTCAATACCTCCAAAGCCAGGTCGTCGACCAAATCCTTTCCGGCGACACCTCCCAAGACTGGGTAAGCGCGGATCGGTGGCTTGCCGGACAACTCGAGGAAATTGAACCTGAGGAGTACATAATCTTCGAGTCAGGGGAAGACTCACCGGGCGCGGTGTGGGCAGCGTATGAGTTGTTGCTTGCGAGTTGAGCTGCTTGCGAGTAGAGCCGCGTTGCCGCAGATGCAACAATCGTGAGATGAGTGATGCCGGATGAGTGAATCAGGATGAATGAATCTAAGCAGGTGAGCCCACCGGACCTAGCCGAGTTCTACTCGTGGCCCAGTGGCTGGTGGGTTCGGGCGATGATGCTGCACACCCTGGACGGTGCCTATTTCGGGCCCGATGGCAGTAGTAAGAGTTTGTCCAATCCGCGTGACCGAGACGTACTTCTTGAACTGAGGCGTGGTGCCGAGGTGGTATTGGTCGGGGCCGCGACTATTCGCGCGGAGCGTTACAAACCGATGAAGACGAATGCAGTGGTCGTGATCGTTTCGCCGTCACTGGATTTACCGTGGGAAGAGCCGCTATTTGGGGAGTCAACCCATCTGCCGATTGTGGTGACGGGTGTCACTCGCAGCGCGCAAGACGAGCAAGCTTTCCAGCGGCGCAAGGTCGCAATGCAGATGCAAGAAGCGGGAAAAGTTCGAATTGTTGAACTGGAAGATCCGGCAGTTGACTCCCTGAACTACCTGCGCGATCAAGGATACGAACGGATTGTGTGCGAAGGCGGTCCACGGTTGCTCGAGTCGCTTTTTCCTTTTATCGATGAACTTGACTTAACAACGGCGCCTTTCCTTGTTGGAACTGTGCCGGTTGATGCTGCGGAAAGCTCAGGGCAGGGAGTTTTGGGTCAATGCACCGAATGGGAATTGGCGAACTGGTGGAGCGAAGATCAGTACACCTACGCGAAATATTTGCGCAAGAAATAGAAGCCGGTGGTCAGCTCTGCTCGTTTTGCAAGGCCCAAAACACAACAGCTGCAGCGGATGCGACATTGAGGGAACTGACATCGTTGGACATCGGGATATACACGCTGTGATCACAGTTGCTCAATGAGGCTGCCGTGATGCCTTCGCCTTCGGTGCCAAGAATCAGGGCGATGCGCTCGTCTTTGTGCGTTGACTGGCTGTGTGTTGCAAACTCTCGAAGATCCTGTGCTTGGGCACCATCCCCGTTTTCAGGAGAGATCGCCACGGTGTTGAATCCGCGTTGCTTGAGTGATTCGATTGAGTCGGGCCAATCGGGAATTCTGGTCCAAGGGAGCGTGAACACCGACCCCATGGAAACCCGAATACTGCGGCGGTAGAGCGGATCGGCGCATTCGGGCGTAATTAGGATTGCGTCAATCCCAAGGCCTGCAGCTGCTCGAAAAATCGCGCCAACGTTCGTGTGATCGACGATATCCTCCAAGACAACAACCGTACGGGCGTTCAGAAGAATGGACTCCAAGCTCATGGGTTCGGGGCGGACCATCTCTGCGAGTGCACCGCGGTGTACGTGAAAGCCGGTGAGTTCTTCAAGTACCGCGTAGTTTCCCGTGAACACGTCAATGTCGCCAAAGTCATTCGCGGAAATACTTGGTAGCAGGCCGCGCATTTTTTCAAGCCAGTTGTCGGCCATGAGGATTGATACAGGAGTATGACCGCAGGCGATTGCGCGTTCGATTATTTTCGCGCTCTCTGCAATGTAAACACCACTTGCCGGCTCTGACTTTTTGCGAAGGGCCACGTCGGTTAGGTCACGGTAGGCGGACAACCTTGGATCCGCGGATGTCTCAATTCTGTGGATTGGCATTTTGAATCGTAAGGGGTTTCTTGCCGCTTCCTTTTGAGTGAAGGATGATGGTGCAATGCCCAAGCAATATCGGCAAAGAACAGAAAGATCGAGCGGTCAGGATGCTCCTGGATCGACTGGATGACTACCCGTCGATGTATGCCGCGTGTAATGCGATCGGTCCGAAGCTAGGTATCGGTTCTGAAACGCTGCGTCGGTGGACTCTTCAGGCCCAGATTGATACGGGAGAACGAAGCGGACCAACTAGTGATGAACTTGCAGAGATTAAAACTCTTAAAAGCAAAGTTCGTGACCTGGAAGAAGCCAACGAAATCCTGAAACAGGCGTCGATTTTCTTCGCGAGGGAGCTCGACCCTCGCCACCGTTGATTTGTGAATTCATCGATGCGATGAGAGCTCAAGGTTTTGCCGGTCGTGTCCGGTTTGCGCAGTCCTGCGGGAGCAGGGCTGGCAGGTCGCCCCACGAACCTACCGAGCATGGAAAAAAGCATTGCCTTCAACACGAACGATCGCTGACGCGTATGTGACGCATGCGATCCGAGCAACGAAGGACACCCCTGAAGGTTTATACGGTCGGCGCAAAATGACAGCCCACCTTCGCCGTAAAGGTCTCCACGTGAGCATTGGAACCGTTGACCGGCTTATGCGTGATGAGGGCTTGTGTGGTGTTATACGCGGTAAGAATCACCGAACGACGATCCCTGGCAAAGATGGGAAACGTGCCAGCGATCTTTTGGATCGGGACTTCACCGCCCCGTGCCCCAACCGAGTGTGGGTCGCAGACTTCACCTATTGCCGGACCTGGGCTGGTTTCGTGTATGTGTCATTCATCATTGACGTGTTCTCACGCAAAATCGTGGGATGGCACGTCATGACGACCAGACCAACCGAACTCGTGACGGTTCCTTTACGCATGGCGCTATGGAATCGCAGACATGAAGGCATCGAAATATTCGAGGGACTACTCCACCATTCCGACGCCGGAGCTCAATACGTTTCTCTGAAATTTTCCGAAGAACTCATGCTCGAAGGGATCTTGGCTTCGATTGGAAGTGTCGGCGACGCGTACGATAATGCCTTGGCTGAATCAACAATCGGACTGTTTAAAACTGAAGCAATCAGGCGAGGAAATCCTTTCCACGCGGGGCCATTTAAGAACATTGACGACATCGAATACGCGACCATGGGCTGGGTCGACTGGTATAACAACCGCCGCTTGCACTCATCCCTGGACTACGTGCCACCCTTGAATTCGAAGCCAACTACTACGCTACAAACCTGACACCCCAACCGGAGATGTCACACGCATGAAGACGGCAGAAAAACCCAGACGATTCA
>FUWD013231697.1_pt1 | contig 17565 bp, 17 predicted proteins | sample 1063281 | NCBI WGS metagenome assembly FUWD01 (sample SAMEA79048168, study PRJEB19326) | metagenome | biome: marine | reverse complement strand
CCGAGGATTGGTGCAGGAAACCCTCGCAAAGGCTTTCGTGGCTTGGGAAAAATTTGAGCAGGGTACAAACTTGAAGGCTTGGTTGTTTCGAATAATGACCAATACTCATATAAATCTTTACAATAAAAAAGCCAAGGATAAAGCGAAGACCGCCCTGGACGATCTAGAGGACTGGCAAGTTGGCCAGGGGGAGTCAGTAACTTCAAGGTCATCGAGGTCCGCCGAGATAGAGGCGATGGAGAACCTTCCCTCGCTGGCCATAAAAAATGCACTTGACCAAATCCCGGAAGAATTCCGCATGGTGGTTTACTACGCAGTAGTCGAGGGCCTTCCGTACCAAGAAATTGCCGACATTATGGGCACTCCAGTTGGTACTGTTATGTCAAGATTGCACCGCGGGAAGAAATTACTTAGAACTTTGTTGCAAGAGTATGCAAAGCAAGAAGGTTACGACACAGGAGTGGAGGTCGAAGGTTGAAAAAAGTCGACTGCGAAGAAGTAAAAAATGGCGTCCACGAATACCTGCACTCCGAACTTCACGAAGAAGAGCTTGAGCAAGTAACCGCTCACCTTGCTAACTGCGATTCCTGCGAAAGCCACTACGACATTGAGGTTATTTTCAATCAGGTAATTCAGCGTGCGTGCGATGAAGTTCCCGCTGAGCAGTTGGCGGAACGAGTCATGGATCGACTAAGAGAGATCCAGCAACACGACTAATCGGATTGGGCTAGACCCAACCACTCGAACCAACCGCGGTTCAACACCAACCAGGCAATTAGCCCATAGCCGACTTGACCGGGTAGCTGCTTTGGGTGATTGGTGACTTCTGACAGCCAACCCTCATGCTCGACTAGAGGACTAAAACAGTCAACGTATGTAAGCTGTCGTCGCTTAACAACATCCGAAAAGCCCTCTGATAGGTACCTGACCGCGGAGTCAAATTCTGGGACACCGGTGGGGGTGGGGCCCACAACTAAAACCTTGATACCCTTACGAACCGCGTCGTCTAGTAGCGAGGCGAGGTTCAATCTGGAGCGGGATATGGTTATGCCGGATCTAACGTCGCTAGATCCAAGGGCTAAGACCAAGTAGTTTTCACTTTCCTTCGAAAACCTGATTGTCGCTTCAGTTTTCCATCTACCTAAAAGATCCGAGGTCGTTTCCTCGATCATTGGCAGGGCAAAGACTGCGACGTCTCTGTTTCCTGGTAGTCGGGCCTGAACTCTGCCTAGCCAGCCAATACCCTTGGGGTCACCAGCTCCAGTAAGAAGCTCATCTCCGAGGATAACGACGCGCAGATCAGGCATCAGTCGCTAAATGCTCTATTGACTAAGTCTGCTTGCTCGGCAGCGTGCCTCTTTGCCGAACCAGTTGCCGGAGAAGCGGAGGCTGCTCTGGCAACAACCTTGAAGTTGACACCGTACTTGGGCATAAACAACCCCAGGTAGGTCCAGGCTCCTTGGTTCGCCGGCTCATCTTGAACAAATCTCAGCTCCGCTTCTGGGAACTGAGAAATCGCGGCCTTCATCTCCTCGACAGGAGTTGGGTAGAGCTGCTCAAGTCGAACGATTGCAGTGTCACCAGCGCCACGTTTTTGGCTCTCCGCCAACAGGTCCCAGTAGACCTTGCCGGAACAGAACAGAAGCTTGGTAACTTTTGTCGGGTCCAAGTTCTGTTGGTCATTTATCAAGGGCCGGAAGCTACCTTCGGTAAAGTCTGCTACTGAACTGGAAGCCGCCTTGAGGCGCAACATGGACTTAGGAGCAAACACGACAAGCGGCCTTCTTGGAACCGTGTAGGCCTGCCTGCGAAGCAAGTGGAAGTGGCTTGCTGGAGTGGAAGGCTGTGCGATTGTCATGTTGTTCTGAGCGCACAGCTGGAGGAATCTCTCGAGCCTCGCTGATGAGTGGTCTGGGCCTTGACCTTCATACCCGTGAGGCAAGAGCATTACTAGCGAGGAGCTCTGGCTCCATTTTTGCTCAGCACTGGAAATGAACTCATCGACAACAGTTTGGGCGCCGTTGATAAAGTCACCAAACTGGGCTTCCCACAGTGTCAGGGTGTCCGGTCTTTCCACGGAATAGCCATATTCGAAACCGAGTGCTGCGTACTCGCTCAGGAAAGAGTTGTACCCTTCGAATTTGGCTTGCTGCTCCGAAACGTATCGAATGGGAGTCCATTCTTGACCATTATTTCTGTCATAAAACACACTGTGGCGCTGGACAAAAGTTCCTCTGAGGCTGTCTTGACCCGCCAGTCGAATGTTTACGCCCTCCACTAGAAGCGAACCAAAAGCCATTAGCTCTCCAAAGCCCCAGTCGATTCCGCCGTTTCTTGACATGTCAACTCTTTTTTGGAGAAGCTGAGCAAGCTTTGGGTGAACGCTGAAGCCATCGGGTTCATTTCCGTGAGCGTTACCAATGGCTTCCAATAATTCTTGAGGTATTGCAGTCTGGCGAAGAAGTTCTTGTTTCTCACTGGCCGTGGTTCCAATGCCTTCTGGCCTTGTTTGGAGCGCGACGGTATCGGTCATGGCGTCGTGAACATCTATAAACGCCTGTTCAAGGCTGTGCTGGAAGCGTTGGTTCGCCTCGTCGAATTCCTCTTTGGTGATGTCCTCACGGCCAATCAAGTTGTCCATGTAGAGAGATCTAACCGAGCGCTTTGCCTCAATCAGGTTGTACATCATGGGCTGCGTCATCGAAGGATCGTCGCCTTCGTTGTGACCACGTCGTCGGTAGCAGACGATGTCAATGACAACGTCTTTCTTGAATTCCTGACGGTATTCGAATGCCAACTGCGCTACTTTTACGACAGCCTCTGGGTCGTCGCCGTTTACGTGAAAAATTGGCGCTTGAATTGCCTTGGCAACGTCGGTTGAGTACAGGCTAGATCTTGCGTCTTTTGGAACCGTGGTAAACCCAACTTGGTTATTCACTACCACGTGGATGGTTCCGCCGACCTTATAGCCCTCTAGCTGGCTCATCTGGAGAGTCTCTAGGACCACACCCTGGCCAGCAAATGCCGCGTCACCGTGAATCAAGATTGGAAGAATTGGGAAGTTGTCCGGGTTTCCAAGCTTGTCTTGCTTAGCTCTCACGATCCCCTCAAGAACCGGGTTGACTGCCTCCAGGTGAGAAGGGTTAGCGGCAAGTGAGACTTTGATTTGAGTGCCGTGCCCCGAGGTGAATACACCTTCGGTTCCCAGGTGATACTTCACATCTCCAGATCCCTGGACGCTAGAAATATCGTTCGAGCCCTCGAACTCGCGGAAGACCTGCCCGTAAGTCTTGCCGGCGATGTTTGTCAGAACATTCAAGCGGCCGCGGTGTGCCATTCCAATGACCGCCTCGTTCAGGCCAGCGTCGGCTGCAGCCTGCAAGATCTGGTCTAGAGCGGGAATTAGCGACTCGCTACCCTCCAGCGAGAACCTTTTTTGACCCACAAACTTTGTCTGAAGAAAAGTCTCGAAAGCCTCTGCCTCATTGAGCTTATTTAGGATCCTGAATTGCTCTTCCTTGGTCGTTTTTTGATATGGTCGCTCTATCCTGTCTTGGAACCAAATGCGCTCAGACGGATTCTGGATGTGCATATACTCAATGCCAATTGTGCGGCAATAAGAATCTCGAAGGATACCCAGGATGTTCCGGAATTTACCCTTTGCCCGGCCACCAAAGCCACCGGTCTTAAAGGTGCGATCTAGATCCCAAAGGCTGAGTCCGTAGGATCGAATGTCAAGGTCCGAGTGCCAACGCTGGACATACTCAAGGGGGTCGATGTCTGCGATCAGGTGACCGCGGACCCTGAAAGCGTTGATGTATTCCTGGACCCGGGTGTTTTTGCCAGATTGATCGGCCAGGTCCCAATGAAAGTCAGTTGACCAGACCACGGGGGAGTATGGAATACGCATGTCGGCGAAGATTTGGTCAAAGAAGTCTCTTTCACCCAGAAGAAGCTCATTGACGATTTTTAGGAACTCTCCGCTGCCGGCACCCTGAATCACCCGGTGATCATAGGTGGAGGTAACCGTGATTATCTTCCCGATTCCCTGGTCGGCAAGTTGCTCTTCGGACATTCCTTGGAACTGAGCCGGGTAGTCAAGTGCTCCAATTCCAACGATGCAACCCTGGCCACTGGTGAGCCTTGGCACTGAATGAACAGTTCCAATTCCGCCGGGGTTGGTCAGAGAGATAGTGGTGTCTTTAAAATCATCTGCGGTGAGCTTGTTCTGCCTTGCTTTGGCCACAAGTTCTTCGTAGGCGCTAACAAACTCCGCAAAATTCATCTTTTGTGCGCGCTTTATGTTTGGAACAAGAAGTGCTCTCGAGCCGTCCGGCTTCGGTATGTCAATAGCCAGTCCGAAGTTGATGTTGGCTGGAGAAACAACAGCCGGCTTCCCGTCAACCTCATCGTAAAAGACGTTTTGAGAAGGGAAGGCCTTCAGCGCTTGAACAATCGCGTAACCAATGATGTGCGTGAAGGAAACCTTTCCACCCCGCGTTCTTTTCAGATGCGAGTTGATGACAATTCTGTTGTCAATCAAGAGCTTGGCTGGCACCTGACGCACGCTGGTTGCGGTTGGCATAAATACTGAAGCGTCCATGTTGGCAGCAAGGGTCTTACCCATGCCCTTGAGGATCTTTACTTCCGGTTGCTCGTCGATCTCTTCGATAGTGATGGCTTGAGACTCGGTGGACGGCAAGTCCGCTGGAACCGGAGCAGTCCTAGGAGCCTCATCCGAGGTCTTTGCAATCGGAATAGTGATTGCCTCGGTTGGCGGCGCAGGAGCGTCTGGGTCGAAGTTAGTAACTACTGTCGAATCGGTGTCAATTACCGTAATGGACCCAGTGCTTGGTCCTTGGGCGACCGCACCTGTTTGGTTCGAAAGGTGGTAACGCTCAAGGATTGGCAGCCACGATTGGTCTACCGAATCCGGGTTGTCCTGCCACTGGGCGTGCATCTCGGCCACGAGCCACTGATTGGCGCCGAAGTCATTTTCAGAATCATTACTATCGCTGGCCGACAAGGGTGCCCCTTAGAACGAAAAAAAACCTATGGAAAACCCTATAAGTCTAGCCACTTGACTGGCTATAGTTGAATTGAAATGGAGCTTGATAAACGTAGTTACATGCAGGTGATTGGTTGAACGACTATCTCCTGCTTGCTTTTGCCGTCGTTTTGACCCTTGGCACAGGCCTATTCGTCGCTAGCGAGTTTTCCCTAATCAGCTCCGATAGAGCCCAGTTGATGGCCGATCAGGCTGCTGGTGAAAAAGGATTGGACCTGCCAATAAGGGCAGTTGCGAAAACTTCCACGCACCTCTCATCGGCCCAACTTGGTATTACTCTCACGACCTTGCTTACTGGATTTGTCGCGGAACCGGCCCTGACCCGAATGCTAAGCCCTTGGCTGACAGGTTTCGAGTTATCGTCCGAGGGAATAAGGGTTTTGTCAGTTGTCTTGGCGATGACAATTGCCACCGCTTTTTCTTTCCTAATCGGAGAACTGGTGCCAAAGAACATGGCGCTTTCGGCTCCCAAGCGAGTACTGAAAATAGTTGTTGGTTTTCAGCTCGGCTTTACCTGGGTTTTCAGTCTGCTTGTGCGGATCATGAATGACAACGGCAACTGGTTAGTCAGGAATTAGGATTGAACCAAGGAGAGCTATCAAGTGCCAGGACTGCCGATGAGCTGGTTTCCATGGTTAGGCGCAGTGCACCCTAGGTTCTCTTGAGCAGGACACCGCAAAACTCCTCGAAAAAACTCTGGCAATGAGCGACCTCTTGGCCAGCGACATAATGACTCCCAGGCCAAAAATGTATTCTCTAGAAAGGGAAGCCTCCGCTCGTGATCTAATCGAACTGGCTTCCAGTACCGGCCATTCGAGATTCCCGGTCACCGGTGAGGATGCTGACGATATTGTCGGGGTAGTGCATCTAAAGCGAGGCATCGGAGTTCCTGTAGAACGCCGCGATCAAGTCCCAGTCAGCGCATTGATGGTTGAGCCGGTTCGGGTTCCAGAGACCATGGCCCTGGATCGATTGATCCTGCAACTCAGAGGCAGGGGGTTGCAGTTTGGAATTGTGATTGATGAGTACGGCGGGACCGCGGGGATAGTTACCCTAGAGGATGCAGTTGAGGAACTCGTGGGCGAACTGTCCGACGAACACGATAGACAAAGATCTGATTTGCTTCAGTATGCCGACGGCTCACTTGCCTTCGCGGCCTTACTAGACCCGCTGAGCTTGAAGAGTTTGGACTCTCGATAGCGGAGGACGAGGATTACGACACTGTCTCGGGATTCCTAATGAGCGAGCTTGGACGAATTCCAAAAACTGGTGATCAGGTTGAAATTTCAGGTGGTCGCCTAGTTGTCCTAAAAATGGAAGCCAGGAGAGTAGACCGAATCAAGTTTGAACCGGTGGTGGTCGACGATGAGTAGCGATCTAATGGGACTGGTCTGGTTTGTCGTATTACTAGGAGCAAATGCTTTCTTCGTAGGTGCTGAATTCGCCGTGATTACCGCTAAGCGCTCTCAGATTGAGCCCCGAGCTGAAGCAGGAAACCCCGCGGCAAAGATTACCTTGCGCGCGATGGAACGGGTGTCGCTGATGCTCGCGACTGCCCAGCTCGGCATAACCGTTGCATCGCTGTTGATTCTGGTTGTTGCAGAACCTGCGATTCACCACTTGGTTGAAATTCCCTTGAAGGCAGTCGGAGTCGGAGAAGCGGCTTCGGCGGTTACTGGTTTCGTAATTGCTTTGATTCTCGTTACTTATCTTCACGTCGTAATTGGCGAGATGATCCCCAAAAACATCGCAATTTCTGTTCCACTTAGGACATCACTGATTTTGACCCCGATTCTTTATTTCATTGCGCAGCTTGTGAAACCGGTGGTCTGGGTACTGAATCAAATCGCAAACCTGATTCTCATAATTTTTAGATTCAAGCCCGTGGATGAGGCCAATACTGCCTTTACTTTGGATCAGGTAGAAGCCTTTGTTTCTGCAAGCCAAAAAGAAGGAACATTGGCCGACGGCTCCGGCACGATTGAAAAAACCTTTGAATTCACGGAGAAAACAGTCCGCGATGTCGCAGTTCCAATAAGCGATTTGATCACTATGACGCTGTCCTCTAATGCCGCAGACCTCCAAGCCTCTGTTTCCGAGCACGGCTTTAGCCGTTATCCAGTGAAGGGGACCGGCGATGACATCGTTGGCTATTGGCACATAAAAGACGGTCTCACCAACGACCCAGCTGAGATGACAAGGCCCCTACCTTCGAAGCGCTTGAGGGCGATGATTTCCATTCCCGAAACAACTGACCTAGAAGATGCGCTAGCTCAAATGCGAAAAAGTGGAGCGCACATCGTTAGAAGTTTTAGCTCTTCCGGAGAAATAGTCGGATGCTTGTTTCTTGAAGACATCATCGAGGAGCTCGTGGGCGAAATCGAGGACGCGACTAGGCGTTAGGCCAGCGGCCTCGCTCATATTGGTGCGGCCACTCTATTGCTGCCGAGAGCTCCGCTGCCGCGCGCAATCCGAAGTATGGATCTCTTAGAAATTCACGACCCACAAGCACAACATCAACTAGGCCCTCGGCAAGAACCTGCTCGGCTTGGGCTGCGTTAGTATTTGACCAACCGCCGCAACGTCCGAACCAGTTGCTCTCTTCGCGCTTTTAGCAAACTCAACCTGGTAACCGGGCCCAGTAGGGATCTTTACGCCCGTGATAAGTCCACCTGAGGAAAGATCGAATAGATCCGCCCCAAGTTCTCGGCACCAGTTAGCGACCTGATTGGTTTGATCCTGGTCCCAACCTCCCTCGATATAATCTGTGCTGCTGAACCGAATGAAGATCGGCATTTGCTCGCCCAATGCTTTGCGAACTTCGGCCACTATTTCAAGCAACAATCGGGCCCTGTTTTCAAGTGTTCCGCCGTAGGCGTCATCACGCTTATTCGAAATCGGTGACAAAAATTGGTGGAGCAAGTAACCGTGGGCAGCATGAATTTCTATCGAATCGAACCCTGCTTTCTGGCCCCTCAACGCGGCACTGACAAAATCCGCAACGATTCCAGGCATTTCGCTAGTGGCAAGGATTCTGGGGGCAGCAAGACCCTCAAAAGCCTCTGATGTCGCGGAGTAGGTTTCCCAGCCGCCCTCGGATGTCGCTACCGAACCAGAACCCGATGTTGGTCGATGGGTGGAGCCCTTTCGTCCAGCGTGAGCCAGCTGTATTCCGCTGGTCGCACCTTGCTCCCTTATAAAGTCTGTGATGACTTTCCAGGGAGCAATCTGGTGGTCATCGTAGAGACCTGGACACCAAGGGCTGATACGTCCTTCTGGACTGACTGCACTGGCCTCAGCTATCACCATGCCCGCGCCTCCCATCGCCCTGGATCCCAGGTGAACCAGATGCCACTGGTCAACAATGCCGTCTTGGCCCTCGCATGAATACATGCACATGGGAGATACCCAGAGCCGGTTTTTGATTTCAAGGTCACGAATCTTTATAGAGCTAAACAGCTTGGTCATTTAGTGAGCTTTTCCAATCTAGGGTTTGCAACCAGAATAAATATCGCGAGTACCGTTCCCCAGCCGATTGCAACATTCAACGGATAGATAGCGGTCAAGAGTCCAATAGCCGAGGGCCCAGCTAGCGCGCCAATGTATGTTATGCCAACAACCCTTGCCATGTTTCTGCCCGAGTGGGTGGCTTCACCGATTTCGCCTCCGGCAGCGAAGATTTGAGGCACAACCCCGGAAATTCCGAGGCCAAGGAAATACCAAAGCATAAGTGAGGTTTCGAAGTTAGGGGCGAGTGCCTGGGCAGCGATTGCTAATCCACCCAGCAGTGATCCCCAGCGAATAATGAAACCCCGCCCCTTGTTTTCAACTATTCGATCGATGAAAATGCGACCGGTGATCATCCCTAGGTTGAAGGCGGCAAGACCCCAAGCTGCTAAAGCAACGCTGACGTTTTGAATGTCAATTAGGTAAAGCGCCGACCAGTCCTGTGCGACGCCCTCAATTATTGCCCCAGCAGCTGCCATGAGTCCGGCCAGAATAACAAAAGGCAGTACTCGGCGATTTGCCCGAGAGTCAACCCGATTTTGGTTTTTGTCTTCTTTGGTTGCCACAACCTCGTTAGGCAGCAGCCAACCGGCGAGAATAACTCCCGTGACGCTCAACACCACACCTGTGATGCTGAGGGTTTGCGACTGATCGAATCCTGCAGAAATAGTGGCGAAACCTAGAGCTGCGCCGAAGAGACCTCCGATTGACCAGAACAAGTGGAAAAAGGTAAAGATTGCGCGCTTATTGACTTTGTCGACTTGCAGAGCCGCCGCGTTCATCCCAACGTCTACTCCCGCAATTCCGAACCCGAGGAAAAATATCGCGAGACCGAGTGACCAGATGTCTTGTGCGAATGCTGGGCCTAATAGTGAAAGCCCCACGACAAGGCCACCAATTCGGGTGGCAGTTTTTGCTCCAATGTGGTCAATAATCCAGCCGTAAATTTGCATGGCCAAAAAGCCACCTAAACCTGAGAACATAAATAACGCTCCGAGAGTGACGTAGCCAATCCCAACAGTTCGCTCAATTAGGGGAATGTGAACGGCCCAAAGCGCAAGGGATGATCCACCGGAGAAGAAAAAGAAGCAGACTGCAAATTTTGATCTTAGAAGGTTCACGCTTCACACTTTAGGACAAGAAGTCTTCAAGTAGCTTCCCTACCGCGTCGAGTTCAATCAAAAAGCCGTCGTGGCCATATTCACTCTGAATCACGTGCAGTTGACCACCGTGTAAATCGCCGCTGATGGAATCTGCTATCAGTTGCTGACCGCTGATTGGGAACAGCCGATCGCTGTCCACGCCAATAACTAGTGTCGGGCAAGCAATTGTGTTGAGTGCAGATTCGACTGATTCGCGTCCGCGGCCAACGTCGTGCGAGTTCATGGCATTTACGAGAGTCACGTAGCTGTTGGCATCGAACCGCCTCACGAACTTGTTGCCGTGAAAATCTAGATAACTCTCAACCGCGTATTTGCCAGCCTCGGTAAGCGGGCTCACCTTGGATTGCCACGTCCTACCGAATCGATCGTTTAGCTCCTTTGGAGAGCGGTAGTTTAGGAGCGCCATTCTGCGTGCTAGAGCAAGGCCGCGGTGAGGTCCAAATCCTGGTTTGGCGTCGTAATAAGAACCTCCGGCAAAGTTCGCATCAGATCTGATGGCCTCAAGCTGAACCGTGTTTAAGGCGATTTGATCCGCGGTTGTGAATGGGGGAGCGGCCAAGATTGCTAGGCGCTCGACGCTATTGGGTGAACTGATGGCCATTTCCATGGCGTGCATCCCAGCCATGGAGCCGCCAATGATGCTAAACCATCTGGAAACATCGAGCTGCTGAGCAAGTACCTCAAAAGATAAGGCCTGGTCTTTGATCGTGAGCTGAGGAAAACTGGGCCCATATTCTTGACCCTTGGAGTTCAGAGAAGCCGGTCCGGTCGATCCTTGGCAGCCTCCCAAAACATTTGGCGTCACTACAAAATACTTATTGGTATCGATTGCGAGCCCCGGACCAATTAGGCCTCCCCACCAACCTGCCGTTGGGTGTCCGGGGGCTGATGGTCCTGTGGTGTGACTGTCTCCGGTTAGGGCGTGCAGCACCAAGACGGCATTTGATTTTGCAGCGTTTAGTTCCCCCCAGGTCTCATAGGACAAAACTGCCTGATTCAAGGGTTCGCCTGATTCCAGAGGGAGCGAAAAAACCTTGGAGAATTTTCGGTCTCCAAGGTTGTCTCCAGCACGCCATGCACCGCTGGCAGGTGGTCTTCCGACGAGCTGACGACGCTGCTCCTGGAAATAATTCCGAGGGAGCAGAGTCTTCAGATATTGAAAGTCCATTTATTTGCCGCGGCGAAGCCCGTCTGTAGGTCAGCGACGATGTCCTCGTAGTTCTCAAGTCCAACCGACAGTCTCACCAGACCCGGCGTAACTCCAGCGTTGGCAAGCGCCTCTGGGTCCAGCTGAGAGTGAGTTGTTGATGCCGGGTGGATAATCAGCGAACGAACGTCACCGATGTTGGCCACGTGGCTAAATAGTTCGACGCCCTCGACAAATTTGACGCCGGCATCTAGGCCACCAGCAATCTCGAACGAGACGATAGCTCCTGCCCCCTTGGGCGCGTAGTGCTTGTAAGCCTCATGGTACTTACTGGATGTTAGGCCTGCGTAGTTGACCTTCAGAACCTGAGGATGAGCCTCTAACCAAGCTGCAACCTTGCTGGCATTGTCAACGTGTCGCTCCATCCGAAGGCTCAAGGTTTCAATTCCCTGAATCAACGAAAAGGCAGTGTCTGGAGAAACCGCAGCTCCAATGTCACGCAAGAGCTGAACTCTGGCCTTGATGATGAAGGCAATTCCGTCACCCAGGGCCTCGGTGTAGACAACGCCGTGGTAGCTAGGGTCAGGCTTGGTTAGGCCTGGGAACTTGTCCGATTTGGACCATTCGAATTTTCCGCCATCAACGATCGCACCGGCTATAACCGTTCCATGACCACCCAAGAACTTAGTTGCCGAATGGATCACAATGTCGGCACCGTGCTCAAACGGTCTGATCAAAAACGGAGTCGCTACTGTGTTGTCAACGATCAAGGGGAGGCCGTGCTTGTGGGCTACCGTCGACACCTTGCGGATATCAAGTATTGACACATCTGGGTTTCCGATTGTCTCTCCGAAAAGCAACTTGGTGTTGGGGCGAATTGCGGCAGCCCAAGCATTCTCGTCATCTTGATCATCAACAAATGTTGTTTCGATCCCAAGCTTGGCGAGGGTGTACCTGAAGAGGTTGTATGTTCCACCGTAAAGCTTCGAGCTTGCAACGATGTGATCGCCGGCCTCAGCAATGTTTAAAACGGCGAAAGTGGTAGCGGACTGACCGGAAGACAAAAGTAGGGCCGCAGTTCCGCCTTCGAGTGCAGCGATGCGCTTTTCGGCAACGTCTTGGGTGGGGTTCATGATTCGGGTGTAGATGTTTCCAAATTCTGCAAGACCAAACAGCTTTCGAGCATGCTCTGCTGAATTGAAGGTGTAGGCAGTGGTCTTGTAAATCGGCACAGCTCTCGCGTTAGTTGCGGGATCGCTTACTGCACCCGGCGTGAATCTGAAGGGTTTCAAAACCCCAGTTTGCTGCATTGGTCATTTCATTCTCCAGGTTAGGTGGTTTGCTGCTGTAATAACTATTCAGCGTTGGGCTTGATCAAGCAACTAAGCCGGTAACCAAACGTAACTTTACAACAAATGCGAATTGGCCAAAGAGGCCAATAGCGCCGAGCCCAGTGGAATAACAGAGTCATCGAAGATGGCTCTGGCCGAGTGATTAGTTGGCGCCGTTGTGTGATCAATCTCTTTCGGACAGGCTCCCAAGAAGACAAAAGCCCCAGGAACTTTGTGGACAATCGAGGCAAAGTCTTCTCCACCGGCGATTGGGTTATCCATTGCCACGTAGCCGGCAGAGCCAACCAACTCCTGCGCTATTGCAGAAACTCTCTCAACCGAGTGTTCATCATTGATCAACACCTTGGTGGGTTCACTAAATTCGATAGTGGCCGTGACTCCAAACCCTTCGGCAATCGAATTGATTAATTTGGGGGCCAAAATATGCAATTTCTCGGTATTGACTGCGGAAAATGTTCTAACTGTTGCCCCGAAGCTTGCTGTATCTGGGATGACATTATTGGTTGCATCATCTCCAGCACGGATCCAGCTGACGTTCACTATCACCGGATCAAACTGGTCGAAATTTTTATTGAGCATGGTTTGAAGGCTCGAAATGGCCTCGACCATTGGTGCTACTGGGTCTTTTGATAGCCAGGGCATCGAACCGTGTCCACCGGATCCGTGGAAGACAACGTTCATGTCGCCTGCACTTGCCATCATTGCTCCAGGCTTGCAGGCAATCGTCCCTACCGGCAAGGAGGTAAAGACGTGAAGGCCATATGCAGCTACTGGCCGACTTCCGGTAATGTCCAGCATTCCCTCTTCGATCATTACATCCGCGCCGTGGTGACCTTCTTCGCCCGGCTGGAACCAGATTGCGACATCGCCTTTTAGTTGGTCTTTTATCTCGTGCAGAAGTTTCGCTGCTCCGACGCCTGCTGACATGTGAAGATCATGACCGCATGCGTGCATGTAGCCGTTTATAGAAGCAAAGTCCAAATTGGTTTCTTCTTGCACATGAAGAGCATCCATATCTGCCCGCAGAAGCACAGTTGGACCAGGGCTGCCACCGCGAATTACTAGAACAATAGAACTCAGAGACTTTCCGAGAGTTATCTCGCCCAACCCTTCTAGTTCAGAAATTAACGCCTGTTGGGTTTGGGGCAAATGAAGTGCAAACTCAGGTATTTGGTGCAGTTTTCTGCGCAGCGAAACTAGATCTTCGAGGAGATTACTGGCTGAAACTAAGAACTCACCGGGTGTTGGCATGCTTGCTCCTTTGCTCTATTTATCTTTGCACTATTTAATGGAGGGTATGTTCAATCAAATGCACGCTCGGTGGCAGGAATTACTGGCTGACCAAAAAAAACTACTCTACGAAATATCTTCAGTTTTGGCGGGTCAAGAACATGTGGTACCGGAAAAGCAGAACATCATGCGAGCTTTCAGGTTTCCCCCTGAGCACTATCGGGTACTGATCGTCGGCCAAGACCCTTACCCGAATGCCGTTCACGCCACCGGGTTAGCTTTCTGCGTCCCGGAAGGAACAACCCCGCTTCCACCAACCCTTCGAAACATAATCAAAGAGTTGCGTGATGACCTCGGTCGCGACTTTGTGGCGACCGGGGATATTTCCAATTGGGCAAATCAAGGCGTCATGCTCCTAAACCGATCGCTAACTACCCGTGTCGGCCAAACTGCCGCGCACTTCGACATCGGCTGGGATATTTTTACCTCCAGGGCAATACAGGTTCTTCAAGAAGTTCACAAGGGCAATTTAGTGGCGATTCTTTGGGGACAGCGAGCAGGAGAATTAGCAGGAGATTTGAATCTGTCCAGGGTATTAAGGAGTCCGCACCCTTCTCCGCTTTCGAGCTATCGGGGCTTCTTTGGCTCGAGGCCGTTTTCTAGTTGTAACAAACTATTGACAGAATCACAGCTACAGCCAATCGATTGGAGCTGTTAGTGGTTGATAGCAAAACTCGATGGGCAATGATTCGTCGTCAACGGCAGAACCCTGCCCTGCCAGTCCCCGAAGTGCTGATCCGGAACGTTGCGACAGAGGATTTACCCGCAATCAAAGACATTTACAACTACTTCATCAGAAATACGGTCATCACCTTTGACGACGTGCCCCTGAAGCTTGACTACTGGCAAGAGAAATATGACATGGCCCAAAAGTTCGATTTGCCTTTTTTGGTGGTGGTGCGTGGGTTCGATGTTCTGGGGTTTGCGTTGGTTTCTCCATGGCGACAGCGAGCCGGTTATCTAAAGGTTGTGGAGAACTCGATTTATCTGTCCGCACCTGCAACCGGTAAGGGCCTGGGTACGAAGTTGTTCACCGCGCTCCTGGAACGCTGTCGAGCTGTGGGTATCAAAGAAGTCATTGCTGTGATCGCGGATCGCGGTGCTCACGCATCGATTGCACTTCACGAAAAATTTGGGTTTGTGCAGCAGGGGCATTTGGCCAACGTCGCCAATCGCTTCGGGAAGCCAATAGGAAGCTACTTGCTATCGCTGAAGCTGCCAAAGTCCTAAACCTTCTAGGATTTTGCCAGCAGCGCTCTTAGTTACCCAGCAAATGCATCTCCCGAAGCGGAAGTGTCCATCGCATCAGCTTTTGAAGCCTGAAACCACTTCCTGCCTTCGCAGCTGAAGCTTCGTCACTAACGGTTATGCCGGTGCGAGGCTCTGCCTCAGACTCATTCGGTGTCACTATGTTGACCAAGTCCTTGGCCAAACAGAGCCACATCCATCGAGGACTGAATGTTCAAGATGTGTTTAGTGCTTCGCTTGCGCCACATGGATTCTTTTCTAGATGAATCATGGAAAAACACGGGGACCGGGGACTGTTCAACTCTTACACCGAAGGCCTCACCGAAACGCCTCGAAATTTCACCGCCGCATGTCAAACCGGGAGTGAAAGTATTTCCAGTAGTGAGGGTATTTCCAGCTACATTTAGCTGGACCACTCTGGATCCCCACAATGGCCGAGAAGCTAAGTTCCTAATAACCGCTTGCGGCTGATCCCTGGGCAACGTCCATGGTCATTCCAGCGAAGAAGAAATTGGTGAGCATTCGTGCGGCGGTCAAGGAAACTCGATTAAGTCGCTCAATTGGCGAAGCCGATTCTGGAACTGGAATCAGGTGAGTGTTTAGCCCGTGCCGCTTTTTTATCTCGATGATCATGCGCCGCGTAGCATCTTCGGGGGAATGAATTTTGACCATGATAATGCTTCGGTCCCGGACCATCTGTAGCAAGCGAGAGACCGAGGAGCGCGAGACCATTAGCTCGTCGCCAATGGCGTCCATGGTCAACTCCTGGACTTTTCGTGGGTTTCGTCCAACATAACGAAAGTACTGCACACATGTGCAAATTGGTTGGAACTAGGGTCCAGTCACTAATTTGGAAAATAGGTTGCACGTAATCACGCATTTTTCAAAGAAGAGAGACAGGGTCAGAAATGAGCCAAAGCACGGGACAATCCTCTCGACTTACCGAGCTGAGAGGCAACCCCAAGGCTCAGGTGCTGATAATCGGTGGCGGCATCAACGGCCTGGCAACCTTCCGTGACTTGGCCCTTCAGGGCGTAGACGTCGTCCTCGTTGAGCAAAACGATTACTGCTCCGGGGCATCTGCAGCCTCCTCACACATGATCCACGGTGGTGTTCGCTATCTGGAAAACGGCGAGATTCGTCTGGTCAAAGAATCCCTCCAAGAAAGAAACCGTCTTTTGAAAGCGGCCCCTCACTACGTAAAGCCACTCAAGACCACAATGCCGATCTTTTCAATCTTCTCGGGCCTCATCAGCGCTCCAATTCGACTCTTTACCCACGCGCAGGGCAAACCAAAAGAACGCGGCGCTATCTTGATCAAGGTCGGACTGCTGCTTTATGACACCTTCGGACGAAATGGTGGAACGATGCCAAGGCATCGTTTCCTCGGACAGAAAAAATCCAAAGCTGAAATGCCTTCGCTCAACAAAGACGTCAAGTTCACGGCCACTTATTACGATGCAGCAATGGACAATCCAGAAAGACTTGCTCTTGATGTTTTGTTTGACGGCCTAGCAGCCGGTTCGAATGCAAGAAGTTTCAACTACGTTTCAGCCACCGCTCACGCGGGCGGCAAGACAGTTTGAAAGACATATTACGGCGAAGAGATTGCATTCGCAGCCGATGTGATGTAAACACCACCGGGCTTGGACTGACATGACCAACCAGAACTTAGGTTTCGACACCGGCTACATGGCCGGCACCAAGGGTTCCCACATTGTTCTGGACAATAAGGAACTGTTTGAAGCTTGTGACAACCGAGAAATATTCTTTGAAAATCGCGATGGGCGTATCGTATTGATGTATCCAATCTTGGGCAAGGTATTGGTTGGCACCACAGACATTTCTCACGACATGAATGAGCCAGCGTTGTGTACCGACGAAGAGGTTGACTACTTCTTCAAACTGGTTGCTTACGTTTTCCCAAAAATCAGCATTGGTGAAGAGCAGATTGTCTTCAGGTACTCCGGTGTTAGGCCGCTCGCTGCTAGCGGAGACATCAACCCTGGAATCGTTTCTCGTGATTACCGAATCGTTCGAACTTCGGGCGAGAACGACGTCCCAGTTCTTAGCTTGGTGGGTGGAAAGTGGACAACCTTTAGGGCTCTCGGAGAGCATCTTTCATCAGATGTGTTGAAACTGCTGGGCAAAAACCGAGTTCTGTCCACGCAGAACCTTCCGATCGGTGGCGGAAAAGACTTCCCAACTGCCCCTGAAGCACAGCAGAGGTGGACTGAAGATCACCGAGGTTCGGTCTCCAAAGAGCGTGCCATGCAACTTCTTCTTCGATACGGCACTCGCGCCAAAGCAATTTTGGAATACATCGCTGCCAATCCTGAGACTATGCTTACGCACAATTCCGGGTTTTCAGATCCGAGATTGAGTTCGTGGTTATGAACGAGAGCGTTTATCGACTCGAGGATCTTGTCAACCGACGCACCAACCTAGCTTTCACCGGATCAATGAGCTCGCCTTCACTTCAGGAGCTGGCAAGAATTCTTCAGAAGTCCCTAGGCTGGGACTCAGGCAAGGTTTCCTCGGAAGTTTCAGGTGTCCACATTGAGGCAGGGAGCAGGGTTTGAGCAAGCTAGTTCTAGAAAACATTTCTCTGAGACAAGATTCAGAAGACGTCATTTACGACCTCTCGGCGACCTTCAATAGCGGAATTAACTTGCTGATTGGTCCAACTACAGCGGGTAAGACCACTTTGATGAGAATCATGGCTGGATTGGTCAAGCCGTCCTCCGGAACCATGAATCTTGGAGGACAGGCAACTAATTCGGTTGTACA
>FUWD013230079.1_pt1 | contig 17570 bp, 25 predicted proteins | sample 1063281 | NCBI WGS metagenome assembly FUWD01 (sample SAMEA79048168, study PRJEB19326) | metagenome | biome: marine | reverse complement strand
AACAACGCAGGAAAATTAACACTCCGTAAAGACACCAACAACATATACTGGATTTGATGAAAAACCATACAGAAAAGAGGAAACAAAATGACACCGACAGAAAAACTAATGGAAAAAGATAAGCAAATTGCAAATCTACAAAGAATGATAAAAATCCAAAAGATAAAGGAACTTGAATTTTTGTATAGCTTGTTTAATGTTATAAGAAGTAGTGTTGATGACGTGATAGAAAGAAGTAATTGTTATGAATATATTGAAAGGAAAATCAAACAACTGGAGGAAACCAAATAGCATATTCAAACTTTAAACAGGATTATGTAAAAGTTAATAAAAACAGAATTGCCTATGAAAAATTCATAGAAAGTAACAAACTGTATTTAAAGATAGAAGAACTACCAGATGATAATGGTATTCAAACCAACAAGAGAAAGAAATCCAAGTGCAAAGTCATACGGAAAAACAACCAGCTCAAGCTCTAAGAACTCAAACAAAGAAGTAATGAATGTTACGGTGGTTGACAAAGACGGAAAGGTTGAGCAGGTTGTTCAGAGTGCCGTTGGTGGAAGTTCAACACAAAAAGAAGGAGCGCCAGGCCAAACAACTGGAAGTTACGGTTCAACACAAATTTATAAGTCTGGGAGGAAAACATCAGTTAATCAATCCAGAGCTGAATCAATCCAAGCATTGCAAGCAAACAATCCAGTTTCCTTTTCAAGGGATATACAAACAGGTCAAACTTATGTTACAAACTACAAAGGAGTTCCAGAAGCAATTCCTGCATCTCAAATTCCAAGAAGTGTTAACAGAGATTTAAATAAACAAGTAACGGAGGCAAAGAAAACAAATGAATTGGACAATGCTGATATTTTACCTGATAATAGTGCCGATAGCACTTCATTTTATAAAGAAGTGGTTGGCTTCCCATCAAAACTAGGTGATGCAACAAAAGTTGCAATAACAGGAATAAGTTCTGTTTACGCAGGCGTAGGGTTTTCAAAAGAAAATAATTATCCATTGGGTGGTTTTGCAAGAGGAACTCTTAAAAGTATGGCCATAGGAACTTCTTCACTTATATCAGGTCTTTATGAACATGCAGTAGTGCCCATTTCTTCTTTTGTTGGCCAGACAATAAGATTCACAGCTGATAAAAATATACTAGGTAAACCACTTTCTTTTGCAGGTGTAGAACTTCCAGGAACTAAGAAGGCGACAAACGTAATACAAAAACAAATTGAAAAGATAGACTTTGATGTTCTTGGTTACAATGTTAATCCGACCAGAGGATTTAAAGCAGTTGAAAAGATGACCAGACCACCAAAAACAACAACAGAACTCCTGACTTCAGAGGGAGCAAAAGCAACAGGAGGTCTTGCCGTAGTCGGTCTTGGGTTTGCTTTATCGCCAGTAATAACAACATCAATTCTTGTTGGAACTTCTGTTTATGAATTTGCACAAAAACCTTCAGCTCAATCTTTAGTTATGATTCCGTTTGCTAGGTATGGACCTGAGCTTTTTTTCAAACCTTTGAGGTTTGCTTCAGACACATTCACATCCATAGGTTCAAGATTTATACCAAGGAAAACTTTGCAATCACCAGAACTTGCTCAAGCTAGTCCGTCAAGTAAAGATATTTATGGAAGAGTTCAAGATGTTACAAAGGATGTTTCCGAGAGAGGTGTTTCCGAAGTTGCAAAGGTCAAAAACAATCCTTATTTGCAAACAGCCTTAAACATAAAGGAAGTTCCCAAAACACTTGTGAAAAATAAGGTCGAAGTTTCTGGAAGAGATTTCATTCCATATAAAGGAGCAGAGTATAATCTTAAAGAGTCTGGATTCAAAATCAAATCAAAAGCAGTTGAGATTAAAGACACAACAAATACAAAAATACAAAATGTTGTTTCAAATATTAAAAGACCAGTAGCTTTGAAAAAGGTTGAAGCTCCAAACATTTTTGAGTCAGGAACTTCCAAATCCAAAACTTTTGAGAGTAGAAACTCACAATTTTTAAATGTAATATCCAAAACAAATGAATTAATATCCCAAACAAAATATAAAGTTTCTTCTTATGCGTTCTCTGGCAAAGGAATACTTTCAGAAGGTGTTGCCAAAGTTAAAGAACCATTCTCAGATTTCTCAAGAGGAGTCAAGAGAACAACAAACATAATTGGTGAAGGAGTATCAGCAAAAGCTGGGCAAGTAAAAGAGTTCTTTGCTCCTGAACAATTAACTTATGGAGGAACTAGATTGAATGTGAAAGAAGGTTTATTCAAAATCAAAGACACAGCCACAGCAAAAGCTGGGCAAGTAAAAGAGTTCTTTGCTCCTGAGTTTCCTTCTGTGACTGGTGTGAGATACAAAGCAAAGTCATTAACATTCTCTGGCAAAGGAATACTTTCAGAAGGTGTTGCCAAAGTTAAAGAACCATTCTCAGATTTCTCAAGAGGAGTCAAGAGAACAACAAACATAATTGGTGAAGGAGTAGCCACACAGATTGATAAATTACCAGTCAGCTTTCAAAAGAATACTTTTGAGATTACAAATCCGATGTTTACAAAACAAGCAGAACTTCTTGAAATGTCAGGTGGATTTCACACAACAACTTCAGCTCTTCCAAAGGAATTAAAAGTGTCTTCAGCATCAGAGAGGCCAGCTTCTCAAAGGTCTGAGCAAGATGTTTTATATCTTGGTTTGGAACTTGTTGATGTTTACGGAAGAGAGATGCCAAAAGGTGCTTTACCGACAAAAGGATTAGATTTATTACCAAAGTTCACAACTCCGAGTTCAAATATAATATTATCACAAACGGCTGTAAATAAACACATACCAACTGAATTTAAAGAAATAAACCAGTTTTATATTTCTGAGGGGTTAACAAAGTATTTAAAAACAAAAAATGGAAAGAATGAGCCAGAGATAACTGTTGAACCAGGAAGTGTTGCACTTGGAAAGGAGTATCTTGGGTTTACACTTTCCAGAATAGGCACAAAAATAAATCTTTACAAATATAAATTATCTGAACCAACACCCAAAACACCACAAAAGAATATATTTACACCAGAACAATTGAAAGTAAAATTATTAAAAGAAGAACAAAATTTACAATCAAGTCTGGCAGGAGGTGGTCCTTATTCACTTGAATTGGTAAGACCAGTAAAAGTTTCATCAAGTGTTTCTTCTCCTTCGACTAATTCAATTTATCTTGATTCTTCAAGCAAAAGTTCTTCAGGAAGTAGTTCTTTAGCATCATCTAGTTTAGCGAGCAGTAGTTCTTTATCTTCATTATCTAGCAGTTCGAGTTCTTCAGGAAGTAGTTCTTTAGCATCATCTAGTTTAGCGAGCAGTAGTTCTTTATCTTCATTATCTAGCAGTTCGAGTTCTTCAGGAAGTAGTTCTTTAGCATCATTGAGTTTTTCAGGGAGTAGTATTTCAGGACCACCTTCAATTCCAAGAACTCCTTCATCATCTTTGTTCACATCAACAAAAGATTCAAAATCAAAGAAAAAGAAAAGAGAACAATATTATGTTATTTCAAGAGAGTTTGGCAAAGAAGTTAAACTCAATGTTAAAGGATTATCTTTAAGAGAAGCCGAAGTACTTGGACAGAAATCAACTTCAGGTTCTTTGAGTGCATCTTACAAAGTAGTAAAAGAGAATATTCCTTTGCCTGTTGCAAAAAGATTAAAGTATAAAAGTGGTGGCGTAGTTGACAAATCAAGATTTAGAGAGGCAAAGAGTATAAAGTTGAAAGGGTGGAAAGTTGAGAAAGCAAAATACAGATTGTCAGCTCCAGGAGAAAAACTTGAAATCAAACAAAGCAAGACAAGAAGGAGTATATTTTAACAGAGTGTATTTAAATGATAAAACCACACAATAAGTTTAAGATGAATAATAAAGGGCAGATGGTCATAATTGGTGTTATATTCTTAATATTATCTTTGGCCGTACTATTCTTGGCCATGCAGTTTCTGCCTGAATATTTAGACATTGGATTTCAAGCAAGTAATCAACCTATTGTTCAATTTGTTATTAACTTATTTCCATTTGGTTTATTCATAGCTTTAATAATTGCTTTTTTTAAAATTGTGAGGTCAGACTGAAAATAAACTTAATTTGGATTTTTGCATTAATTTTATTAGTTCTACCTATGGCACACGCAGAAGTTCCTCGTGGTAACGACTTATTGGCATTTTTAATATGACTGATGGTGTTGGTAATATTGATGAAACTGGCAATTTTGGTGGCGACTGGATAGGAGTACTGCCAAATAATTTTATCAATAATAGTTGTTATTTACTTGGCAGACAAAGAGCAAACTTTTCTCTACATAATTTTTATGGAGAATCAGGTTTAACTTTTGCTAATTTTCCAGACCAATTTACATACTCAACAATGATTTATGTCGATGAACCACTTAAAACTACTAGTGTATATACTTTTGGAATTTTTGGTACTTATGGTGTTCGTGGTTTATCTGATTCTGGCACGTATTCATTTAATGTTGCCCCATCATCATCTCCTTCTAATCCAGTTGCTATTTCTAAAGATATTACTTCTTATTCTGGTTGGACACATTTTGCAGGTACGTGGAAAAAAGGTACAAATATGTCATTGTGGATTAATGGTGTTAAAATAGATACAAGTGATGTATCTGACCAGTCAATAGTTGATAATGCAATCGAAATGCCTATTGCTGCTTTATATTATGTTACTACTGGCACTATACCAGCAAACACATATATGTATGGTTGTATGGGTAATTTTGGAATTTGGAATAGGTCATTAGACGATATAGAAATTGGGGCATTAAATGTAACACAAGGATATACAACAATAACATACGACATAATCTCTAATTTCTCAATAACGGCAATAGATTCTGTTACTACAAATACCATAACTGATTTTAACGCAACAGTAGACGGAACTCTTTACAATTCAATCGGTGGGCAAATAAACACAACGGTGTTGTCTAATTCTACAAGTCTTTATGATATAACATTTACATCAATAGGTTACTCTACAAAACTTTATGCTAATTATAATGTTTCTTCAAACTTAGAGGGCAGTTTAACGCCCTATTCTATAACATTCATAAACCAAACACCAGCAAATAACACACAATACAATGATGTTTTATGGAGAGAGTTCGATTTAAATATTGACTTCTCAGGAGATGATTTTGTAAGTACTACTTGCGATATAATGGCAAATGATGTTATTAAACAAAGCATTACTCATACAGGAAATGGAACAATTAATTACAATAGTTTAGACCATCCATTTACTGGAACTACTTATTACAACTGGACTTGTTACAATGACTATACAACTTTACAAACTCCAACTTATGTATTCTACACAGATTTAGTATTTCCAAACTTACAAACTAATTTCAAGAACAACACACTTGTCTTTGAAAATAATTTAACAGGCCAGTTCAACTTTACAGATGACCAAATACTTTATGGTTGGAATATTTCAATTGATGGCTCAGAAGTTGCAAGTAATTTTACTCTGGGAGGAACAACAAACACCAGTTTTGATTTAAACACTGCAACAACAGCACTCTCTGTTGGAGACCACACTTTGAATGTTTGGTTTGCAGATGGTCACACTGCCAATATAATAAGTGATCAGAAGGTAAGTGATGGAATCTTTGGAGATAGTTTAAAATTTACACTTAATAAGAAATGGGTTAAGATTGAGAATGAGGTTGTAGATTATTCAGACAGAATGACGGCCACCAAAGAGAAAGATAGATATACTTGGGAATACACACCAGCAAAAGTTAAAAATAAATACACATTCAAAGTAAGCGCAAGCGACAATATTAAAATAGTTGAAGCTCCAGACACACCTTATAAAAGATGGTTAATTGTGGATAACAGATGGATGGATTTCTACACTGAAGATGGCTATGTTGATGTATCTTTTAAAAGAATTAGTGACAAGGAAGTAAGAGTGACACTTGATTTTCCAAAAACAAAGGATGTGATCAAGTTTAAATCAATAGGAGAATTAAATATTAAAGAAACTTCTTATGTGTTTACAAAAGGAAATCTTACAACTGAATTTTTAACACCAGTAACAGAAACAACAACTCAAACATATTCTTTAAATGTAACAAGAAATATATTCACAACATCAACAGCAACATTCAACCTTGCAGATACAGAAAGAACTATTACAAAAACAGCTCACACAAATTATGATGAGTATTCAACTTCTTTCCAGTTATCTTTTATTGATTCATTGTCAGAAGAACAAGAAGGTGTTTGGAATATCACAACAACAGGAACAAATATTTACACAGGGCAACAAAATTTTACACAGAGAATCAACTCAATGAATATAAGTAATTGTTCGGGTTCAATATCTGATGAGACTTTTGAATATGTTCTTAGAGAAGAACAATATGCTTCTGTTGTGATGGGCAATATTACAACATCATTAAAAGTTTGGGCAGAAGATGAAGCCAACAGCAGAGTTTATACTTTTACTTGGAGAGATGTAAATGTAACTCCTGTTTGTATTTATACAAATGATTCTTTGAATATTATTCACACAATTGATTATGTTTCAAATGGGTTTGATTCGACAAACAGAATTATCTTTGACTCTATAAACAAAACAAAAGAATCAATAAGTCTGTACTCGGCTTTAATAACAAGTTCATTCATCACAAATTTAATTGATAGAACAAGCAACGCCTTAGTGAGTCATTACATTGAGTTTTATAAATACAGCAATTTTATTGCAGGTTATGTTTTACTGGAAAGTGGTTTGACAGATTATGCAGGAAATTTATTGTTTGGTTATGAACCAGCAGGCAAATACAGATTTAAAGTTTACAATACAACTTTGGATGAAATTTATGATACAGGTTCAGCAGGAACTTACATTGTTGCAGATCCGACAATCATAAGAATTTCTTCAGACATTAATTTTTCAGACACAGAAACAGACATTTATGTTCCAACAGATAATTCTTCTTGGGTTAATTATACAGCAAACAATGCATCAATAGATGTATTTAGTAAAGAGTTCAGAGATGACATAAATCCGTTTTATAGATTCTTATTGGCAATCATTATTGCTTTAGTTTTGGGAGCGACATTCTTCCCATTCCTTGGCACACTTGGAGCAACAGCAATTGCTTATGGTGTATTCACATCTTTTGCAATAATAACATGGATTTCATGGATATTTCCAATCATCCTTGCATTATTAATATTTGCAGGTTACATTGTACTAGGAGGTAATGAAGGAACATGAGTCTAACAGCAAGAATGTTTGTAATAACAATTTGTATAAATCTCATGTTGTCATTAGCAGGCATGGCACTAGGTGGCAATGATGTTGTAAACAAATTCCTTTTAATAAATGAAGATACAGGTCAGGTCACACCGACAGATGGTTATTCAGGAGCAATTCCTGTGGTTGCTGAAGAGGGATTTGCACCGACTGGTTCAGTTTCATTCTCTTTCATAGATGGACTTAGAATGGCTTTAAACTTCTTCTTTATGATGATAGTCTCTTTGTTCTTGCCTGTTTACTGGGGTTTCCATCTAGGGATGCCTTGGTTTATGACAATAATATTGTTTATCTTTTCAGGGTTGAGCATGCTGTCATTAATCGCATTGATTAGAGGGGTGTCACAATAAGATGGCTTTAGATACTATGAATGGGTTTTTTGACTTTTTCTTGCATGGATTAGATCAGTATCTTTTTGGAAATATTGCTCTTGCAGGCGTGGTCATTTTAGCTTCCATATTCCTTTTACTTACACTATTTAATGCAAATAAATTCACAGCACTTGGATTTTTATCTTGTGCGTTTCTTGCTATGGGTATTTACGGATACGCATTCTTTGGATGGATTGCACCACTTGGAGCATTACTTGCAGGTTTGATGCTTGGAATAGCTTTTGTGAAGGTGTTAAGTTTATGAAACAAATAAGAATAAAAGACTTGTATAAAGTCAAAAAAGAACATAAAAAAGGACAGAGTGTATTTAAACTCGTTCCTCTCAATAATAACATAAAGTCAATGAATGAAAAGAGTAAAGAATCTTGGCTCTTAAAACACAAGATGGAGAACAGAATGGAAATAGCAGACAGCAAACAAAGAGTAGAAAAAGCAAGAGCAGAAATGGAATGCCATAAAAACAAGGCCAGAGAAGTTTTTGATACAAAGAAACAACTGAGGTCATAAAATGAAGAACTCAAAATTGCCAGGTTTAAAAGTCATGGCAGAAACTGAGCAGAAAGAAGTCGAAAGAATGACAAAGAAACTCATGAGTGATTAACTCTTGACAGACTTAGAAGAGTTCACAGCTAACTTGGGAATCACAAACATTTACAATAGAAGTAAAGGTTTGAAGAGATTTAAAGAGGTTAAGCTATCCAAACTTAAACAATTAAATTCTTAATTCATTCTTTGGCTGATAAAGCATTAAATGGGGGGTATTTCTGATAATGCAGGCCTATCAAACACAAAAGTGTTACTTATTTGTGTATTTGTGACTTACAAATGTATTTTAATCTTCAAATGTTGCAATACCAAGTCTCTTGTTATTTCTCTTGTTTATAAACAAAGTCTTTCTTATTTGAGCATTTAACTGGTCATGTAATACAATACGCCCCAGTTCAGCCAGTTGTTTCATAGCCGTTGAATCTTTTGATTGATTAAGTGTTGCTTTATCTTGTTGTAGTTTGCTGTATTCTACTTCATTTAATCTTAGAGTAAAGTTCTTTCCTTTCTCCAGCTCCTTCTCTTCATCCAACTTGTATCTCACAAATGGTTCTTTCTTCACATAAACCTCCAAAGATACCATCCAAATGTGTAGAACATTATAAATGTACTTAAGTAAAGAACTACAAGATAATAATTCCACTGCCAACCCTTGTCATACCAAATAGGCATGCAACTCTGAACGGCCACAAGAGGATGTTTAAAAAGGAATCTGGTCATCTCTTTATCAAAAGCAAATTTGATTGTGTCTTTAAAGTCATGCTTAAAGTCCATCTTTGAACCAACGCTGTGTTCTTGTTCATGCTTGATAAGCTTCTTGATTAGACCTGGCTCATTCTTAAATACCTTGTTGATCTCAATGATGTTTCCATAACGGTATGCAATGCCGAAGTTTCCAAATATTAATTTTTCTTTCATTTATCATTCATCTCCACAGCCTGAATTTTCTTCCAAGCCTTTTTTAACCATGCCCTATTTAAATAGGACCAGAGCAAAATCACTCCAAAGGCCACCATTCTAATAATACCCCCCCATTTTTCTTGAAATGAGTAGATGTAATAAGCTGGAGGTGGTTCAGATAAAGTAAAAGCATCATCTAAATAGAACATCTTGCCTTCAACTTCTGTAATTCTATCTAATTCAAGCTCAGTCCAGCCAGGATTATTAATAAGGAAGTAAAACAAACTCCCAAATACCACAGCCCACACTATAAAGTATATAATTCTGTACTTAGTTATATATTTTTTCATCTTTGTATATAATTTCTCCAAATGTATATACATTTTGTCTAATGTATATACTTTTTCATTTTTCTGCTTAAAGGTTTTAAGCAATGAGTAAATATTTTAATCAATATTGAATCATTATTATATGTTTATTGTTTGTTTGATTGATTTATTCATTCAGTATTTTCTTTTTCACAACGTGGATATACTGTGTGGAGACTTTAAGCTCCTTTGCAATGTCCTCAATGCTGTAAACATGCCTTCTGTCAAGTAACATTCTATGAATCTTCACTGCCTTTGGATCATCTTCTTTCTTCTTTTCAACCCATTTTGAGTTTTTCCAAGCTTCCTCTATCTTATCATATTTGGCTCTCATGTGTCCTTTGTAGTCTGGGTATGTGTCATAGAAATAAGGCCTTGCACCCTTAATCTCGTGTGACTTCTCGCCATACAAACAAATCTTCTTTATTGCCTTTCTTCCAAAGAATGCAACCTTGCCTCTCTTGTAAACCCAAAAGAGTCCTGCAAGTCTAAACTTCCTTAAATATGTCTCAAGCAAGAAAAAGTCTGGAATGCCCAAAAACACAATTAAGTTCTTTTTTCCAATAGTTGAGAATACTCTGATTAAGTTGGAATTTTGTTTACTCATGGCCTCCCTTGTCATAGCACCAGAAATTGCCTCATCTATCTGATGACAACCTTTGTGTGGTATAATGCCAATTTTATCCATTGACTCTATTGCATCCATCGAAATCCATTCTGCTTCTGCTTCAAGGTATTCCATCATGTGTAACATCAACATTGACTTGCCAGACCGTTCAGGCCCAACAACTGCAAAGACTGAGTCACAATCTTGATTCTGCTTTGCTTTGGCTACTTCAAGAACTCCTTCAACTCTTTTCAATAAACACCCCTGCATTTGTTGCATCTATCACTTCCATTGAAAAATTCAACGTTTAAGAAATATTTCTTACAAATGCAACATTTCTTCTTGTATATTATTTTTTTGACACTCATCTGAATAATGTTATCCTCGGTCTCCACAAAACCTTTGTTTTTACTGGATTCTGGTCTCTGGCTAGCTTTGCAAGCAAAATGTATCTTATTTTCTTTTTGGTCATCATGTTTCCTCCTATACTGGGTATTCATTACTAAATTGATCTTCCCAAGGTTTTGATTCATAAAGTGTGTTTAGAAAACCAATCTCATAAAGAAATGATTCAAAATCTGTGACAATACCAACAATGTCTTCTTCTGGTATTGTATAACCATTTTTAACGTAAACATCTATCTTTGCAATCAACTCAGTTTTCTTTCTTCTTATCATCATGGATTTTAACATTGTCAAGTAAAGAGAAAGTATCTTTGAAGAAATACTCTTAATATTGCTTGCCTTGCCATGTGTTTGAATAAATATGTATTTTTGAAACTCTGTTTGGATTGTAAACCAATAAAAGATTATATTCAGCTTAACATGCTCATAAGCTGGAAGAACTCTATGTTGAGCTTCATTTTGTTGATAGTTGTCTTGCTCTGCCATTATGTGACCATTCTTACTTCTTTTTGTGTATCTCTTGCTTTTTTAGCCAATAAGGGATATTTCCAGTGTGATGGAAACTTTGTGTATTTTGTTGCCATTTAAAATTATGGCGTGACTATTGCTCCAATTCTTTCAGTCACTGCTCTGGAGCATTGGTCATAAATCGTTTGACCAAATATTTCACCTGCTCTTTTCTTTATGTCATCAATGAAAAACAAATTTGCTCCACCAATTAAAATACAAACACCAAGTCCAAGTAAGATATACAAAAATAACTGATCGAGCTTTTTCATCTGTCCAAGAGTCTTAATCTTCATTACAATATTATCAAGAACTCCTGGTGCAATAGACTTTGGCCTGTCGTACTTTATATTAATCTCTTTGTTACAAGAAGGACAAACAACATCAACATTGTCTGTTTCCTTATCAAAATTCATTGGTGCAGTTTCACCCTCAACCCATGTGTAAGTTGGCCATCTTCTTTCAGTCAAAGTAACAGAAGCATCATCAATTGTATAAATTCCTTCAACACCTGGGAATTTAACTGACCTTGTTTCTTTGTTAGGTATCACAACAATTTTCTGTCTTGTCTTGTCATGTCTAACAAGTTCGGCTATAATGTAACCAAACTTCATTAAATACTTTAATTTGAATTTGTCAAGGATTGGTTTCTTAAACCATACCAAAACTCCAAAACTTATAATGAATCCGAGCGTTGAGAAAGCTGATAGCATAAACAATATTGTTATTAATTCCATAGTCTTTTTACCTCTTAGTTTATTGTGATGTTGTATTGTTTCCAAAAATTGATTTGTTCTTTGCGATTTCAAACTGTTTTGAGTTTGCAACATCTCCTGTTAAATTACTTTTTTCTAACTTAGACTGGAAGCCATGCTTACTTCTGTTAAGTTGTAAAGAACTGTTAACGTCTCTTAAAAATGAATTAATAGATAACTTAAACCATTGTGGATATAAAACCAAAATATTGGCAAGTTCCATTCGCATTTCATTCAGATGTAAATCTTTTGTGCCTAGATTAGAAAGAGCAAAGTCTTTTGTGATTTCTTTAAATTCTGCACTGGTTGAGGGTTCTAAAATAAATTTACCATAGTCCAGTTTATTTTCAATATAAACTTCTTTTTGAATTTCAGTCGTCATAGTATTTAATAATCTTCTTCATGATTATTGTCTTCCTTTTCTTTCTTCTTTCCTCTTACAAACTCTTCGGCTTGCCAAATAATAAAAAGAGCAAGAAGAACAAAAAGACTTCCAAGTGTTATATTCTGATAAGAAGAATCTTCTTTTACAATCAAGTAAGAAGAAGCTCCACCCTCTCTTTTGTTGTTATTACAATATATTCTGTATTCATATTTTCCAGGTGTAGAAAAATTTCCACCACCTATTTCTAGCTCATAATCATAACCATAACTTGGTTCATAAATCATATTGGCAGTCACAGCATGATGACCATTCATTTTGTAAAGATGAAGATTGCAAACCAAATCTGTCGCATTAACTTGCTCTCCATCTTCTGTAAAAATATGAGTTGTGATTTCAAAATTCTCTCCCAAATCAATCACAGGATTAATAGAAGGAGACAAAATAAAGTATTCCTTTGTTTCAGTGGTATCATGTGGATAAAGTTGATAATCCCAAGAATTGAGAACATACTTCATGTCTTGAGATTGATCTGTAAGTTGTATGTCTCCAATGTAAAGTGGGAGACACAAAAGCAAGAACATAATTCCAGCAAAGACACCAAGAAAAACATTTTTAAATTGAAGACTAAAGAATAAAGCCACAAAGGCAATCACAACAAAAGTCAGGAATAAATATATTTGTATCATAATAAAAAATATAAGGTCTCTCGACCTTATAAAGTTTTTGTTTTCTTATGCTCTAACCATACCAGCTACTAAAGCCAGACCAGCTAATGCCAAGAATGTAGGTATGTACTGCACAATAGTTGCATCAATACCAGTCAAATTTGCAGTTGTTATTACTGCTGTTGAAATTGGTATTGCCACTGCTACAATTGCTATGATAGCAACAATAAGAGATACAACTCCACCAATCATTCCTTTTTTGTCCATTTTATATTCCTCCAAAATTTTATTAAATATAATCTAGTACTTATCATTTAAATACAGTCTGTTAAATAATGGAGAAAATTCTTAAAATACTCTGTAAAGTATCAACGGCTTCTTTCTGATGGTTGTTTTAATCTCTTCAACTTGCTTCCAGTGTTTGAGGCGTTGTAGTTGTTTATGAACACTTCTCTCAGAAATTTCATCTTTGAATGCAGAAACAATCTCAATGCTTGTGACTGCTCTCTTTCCAAACTTTTTTAAGTTTTCCAAGTAAGATAATACATTTCTTGATTCTTCAAAGTCTACAAGCTTTTTATTAAAATCTTCTTTATTATCTCCCATCATCAATTTAATACCATCATCCAAATTGCCAACAAGAAGTTTTGTTCTGAAGTAAGTCGCCCAGTCAAGTAAGTAATATTCAAACTCTTCTCTCATGGCAGAATCAATTAAATTTGTTTGCTTCATTAAATATCCATGCCAGAAGCCTGAACACTTAATTTCTTTTCTCTGGCCAACTTCATCTTTTCACCGAAGGCTTTTCTCTTCTCTGGTGACCAAGCACCCTTGGGAGTCTGGAAAGAAGCGTTTATAGGAGTCGTAACAGATCCAGACTCCTTCGGTGTAACTTGTTCTTCAGCACGAGGTTGCTGAGAATTTAATTCAATTGGCGTAAAGTTGTTTTGATTATTATATTCATTAACAAGTAAATTGTATCTGTTAATCTTCTTAACATACATTCGTTGGAGTTGCATCAAATCTCGTTGTGTGCTTCTTATCTTTTGTTTAATAAACATAGTCATCTTTTAATTCTCCTGGGTTGGCGTTCTAATTGAAACATACATTTAGTTAAATTTGCCAGCAACCATAATCTATTTAATATCGTGATAATATATAAACATATTGTTGTCTTTTAATAATAGTCAAACATCTTTATATATCCTTTCAAACAATCTATTTGTATGGAATGCAAAAAGTGTAAAAACAAAGCTGTTCTCAACATGCGTTGGAAAGGCAAGCAATACTTCAGAAATAATAATTATTGTGAAGTTTGTTTTAATAAACTATTTGTGGAGGGGAAACTTGGGAATCATTGAAGACATAAAAACAAAAGCAACAAAGGCAGGACTCAAAGCATTTAAGACAAATTTAAAAAGAATGACACCAGACCAGATTCTGGAACTCCTGCACAACATTGGGAATGACACAGCAAGAAATATTTTCAAAGACATAGAGAAAAAAGGTTTGCACCTTGAAATTCCAATTAAAGAATGGGATGGAATAAAAGAGAAGTGGTTGAAATGAAACTAGAAACAAAACCAATTAATAGAACACTGCAAGGATTGTTGATACAACTTTTTATATTGAACACAATTATAATAAGCACATTATTATTTTCAAGATGGATATTTTTAATTAACTTATATCTAGCTTGGTTAATTTGGAAAAACAAATAGGAGGTGAAAAACATTGGAAGGAAGAAGACCAGATTTTAAAAGCAAAACAGGAGGTTGGGTTTGTTGGACTGGAGAAGACAAAAACGGAAATCCGTATTTGAATGTTCAAGTCGAAGGAATTGGGAAAACAACTTTATTCAAAAACATATACAAAACAGAAACAAAGAAAGAAGAAGAAAGAGAATGAACAGAGAACAACACTTAAACTGGATTTACTATGATACTGGTAAGCAACCTGGAAGTTTTAAACTAACTTATAGTTTCAGAGGAGATGACGGAGAACATAGGTTCACAAAACATCTTGAGTTTCTTGAATACTTAGAAGAGAAAAACTTATGGAAGCTTACCAAAGTAAATCATAGGAGTGTTCTCAAAAATGAATTGGTTCTGGACATTGACACAAAGACAACTGAAGAAGCAACAGAGATTATGAAAACTATTACTGACAGATTAAAGAATGAATTTGATGCACCGTTTAGATGTTTCTTCACAGGGAGCAAAGGTTATCACATTCACATGTACACTCGTAAATGGTTCTTGATGAGTAGAGAAGAAAGAGAACTGGAAAAAACAGCAATAATAAATGCATTGAAATGTGATGGAATGAAAGCGTTTGATAAAACAATGATAGCGTTGGAGTTTACACCACATTGGAAGACAGGAAAAAAGAAGGAGCTGGTGATGGAATATGGACTTTGGGAATAAATTAAATCCTATGATTGAAAACTATAAAGAGGAGATTGACAAAGAGAGAGCAAAAACTTTTGTGGCTTCATTGGAAGCAACCAATTGTTATGACAATGTTGGATTCTATCATCAAGAAGTAAATCCTTTTTTTTATGATCGTACTGGAATGTTTTGGATGTGGAAGAAAGAACTTTGTTGTTTTGAGATTGTTGATGAAATAGATTTGATTAATGATTTGGAAATCAAAATGAAGATTGAAGGGAAAACAATTGCCTCACAATTAAAAAGTAAATACATTGAATCATTCAAAAGAATTGGAAGAAGAAGAATACCAGAAGTTCCTTCTCAAAATTGGATTCAATTCAAAGACATGGTTTATGATTTGAAAACAAAAGAGATATTCAAAGCAACATCAAAATACTTTTTTACAAATTCAATTCCTTGGAGTGTGGGAGAAACAGATGCTACACCGACAATGGACAAAATATTTACTCAGTGGGTGGGAGAAGAAAACATTAAAACTCTCTATGAAGTAATTGCTTATTCTTGTTTGCAAGACTATCCAATCCATAGTTTATTTTGTTTCATGGGTTCAGGAAGAAACGGCAAGTCAAGATTCCTTGCACTATTAAATAAATTCATTGGAGCAAACAATTGTTGTTCTTCAGAATTGGATTCATTAATGGATAGTCGGTTTGAGTCAGCCAAGCTGTTTAAGAAACTTGTGTGTTTCATGGGGGAGACAAACTTTGGAGTAATGGAAAAAACTTCTTTGTTAAAAAAACTTACAGGGCAAGATTCAATTGGTGGAGAGTTTAAAGGCAAACAACCTTTTGACTTTGTTAATTATGCAAAGCTCTGCATCAGTTCAAACTCATTGCCAAGTTCGACAGACACCTCTGAAGGTTTTTACAGAAGATGGATGATCGTTGATTTTCCAAACAATTTTCCAGAGGGTGTTGATATACTTTCAACAATTCCAGAAATTGAATACAACAACCTTGCAAGAAAAATCACCTGTTTAATTTCGGAGTTAACAAACAGAGGAAGGTTTTCAAACCAAGGAACAATTGAAGAAAGACAGAAGAAATTTATCATGGCTTCAAATCCGTTGCCAATCTTTATTGAGCTGTTTTGTGAGAGAGAAACCCCTTCTGATAAAATCAAATACTCAGAGTTTTATCTAGCATATTTGAAGTATTTAATTGTCAACAAAAAGAGAGCAGTTTCGAGGAAAGAGTTTAAAAAGGTTTTGGACCAAGAAGGGCTTGAAGTTGAGAAGAAAACAATCGATTATGAGTCGGCCTTTTATATACAAGGTGTCAAGCTCAAGGATGATTGGGAAAAGATGATTAAGACAATTAGGACAAAAAAGACAACAATCTCAACTGATTTCTTTACTAGTGAGAAACCAAGTGAAAAACCTGTCTTTTTTGTCTCAATTGTCTCAATGTATGATTCCTTTATAAAGGAAGCCAAAAAATCTGACAAAGTTTTTATTCCTTGTCATGTTTGTGGGTTGAATCCAAGTACAGGCAATTTCAGCCTTAAAGATGGTAGGGGGGTATGTGAACTATGCCTAGCCAACGAAGATGTCTTAAAAAACTTATTTGGGCGTGTAATTAATGAAAGAGAAACAAAAGAGATGTAAGTTTTGCAAAGTATTGTATGATAAAAGCGTTTTAAGCGTAAAGGGTAATTTTGACAACTCCAGATTCTGTTCCGTTGCATGCAAGCGAAGATATCACTATTTTGTTAACATTGGCAAGGGTGTTTATAAATGAAACAGAATAAATATATAATTATATAAATTATATAGAAACCTTTATATATATCCTAGCTTTAATATATTTAATTCAACATATACAGAAGTAAACAAATGTTGAAATAAAGAAATGAGGAAATATAAAAAATGAAAATAACTGAAAAAATAATGAAAACAAAACCAACAAGAATTGGTCAAAGAAAACCGATCTCAATTAAGATTGATTCTGACCTTTCAAATTGGTTGACAAAAGAGAATTTATCACCAACGGCAATCTTCAAAGAAGCTTGCAGAGAATTGGGGTTCAACAAAGTTGAAACTTATGTTTTACCAAAAGAAAAGGTTGAATAAGATGGCAAAGAAATATTGCATTGCGTGTGGAATGAAAGTTGAAAGCTGGAACTCTATGAAAGAATTATTGCAAGTTACTAGACACAAAGAACTTGAACCTGTTGAATTTGAAGATGGTTTGTATTGCAAGACTTGTGCAAATAAAAAAAGAACAACTGCATACAAACAAGAAATAATAACTTCAACAACACAAAGAGGAAAA
>FUWD013183148.1_pt1 | contig 17575 bp, 23 predicted proteins | sample 1063281 | NCBI WGS metagenome assembly FUWD01 (sample SAMEA79048168, study PRJEB19326) | metagenome | biome: marine | reverse complement strand
GAAGATTATATCCATCGTACCGGAAGAACAGCGCGTGCTGGTGCCGAAGGGTCTTCTTTATCTTTCATTACTAATAATGATAGAGAAAAATGGAATGCAATTGAAAGATTATTAGATCCAACTAAAAAGAAAGAAAATTTTTCTAAAAGCAGAAGTGGAAGTGGTGGATTCCAAAGAGATTATAAAAATAAAAGAAGAGGTGGCGGAAGAGATAGAAATAGAGAAAATAGATCAAGTTTTAATAGCAGCAGATCGTCCGAGGGATTTAGAGGAAATAAAGCAGCTGACAAATCTCGAGAAAATAAGTCTGCTGACAGATTTAAATCAAATATAAATTCAGAAGGATTTAAACCCAAAAATATTGAAGGTTTTAAAGAGCATAAACCAAGAGAAAGTAATGAAAAAGATTACAGAAGAAAAAGCGACAGAGAAAAGCCAAAATTTTTTACTAAAAAATACTAAGAATTTTAAAAATAGAAATTTCAATTTAGGTAATGCAAAAAAATATAAAAATAAAGAATCTTTTCATTAAAAATAGATTTTATTTTAGTTAATTGATGGAAAAATACATAACTTATATTGGTTTTTTTCTGGTTTTTGTACTACAGTCGCTTTTATTCCACAGGCTTATAAAGTTTGGAAAACAAAAAGTACCAAGGATATTTCTTTGTGGATGTTTTTAATATTTACAACAGGAGTTGCTAGCTGGTTAGTTTATGGAGTTTTAACTGATAATTTGCCAATAATTTTTGCCAACATTGTAACATTATTTTTAGCCTTTTTAATTTTAGTTGCTAAAATTAAATTTAATTAAAATTTAGAGAAATATCTAAATTTTGAGGGCTATGTGTTAGTCGACCAATTGAAATTCTATTAACCCCAGTTCTTGCGTAATCAAGAATATTTTTATCTGTAATATTACCAGATGCTTCAGTTTCATATTTGTTACCAATCATATTTAGTGCTTTTTTTATTTCATCTGGCTTCATGTTGTCTAATAATAATCTATTAAAGTTGAGTGTTTGGATTTCTTCTAATTGAGTTAAGTTATCTACTTCAACCGTTATAACTTTTCCACTTCTGTTTAATCTTAAAGCATTTTGTACAAGATCAAATATATTTTGTGAGGCAGAAATATGATTATCCTTTATAAAAATTTCATCGAATAAATTAAATCTATTATTCGTGCCGCCGCCAAGAGTTACTGCATATTTTTGAACAGCTCTAAGTGTGGGTAAAGTTTTTCTAGTACAGCAAATTTTCGTTTTATATTCTTTAACTAAATTAACGTAATAATGCGTCTTTGTTGCAATTCCTGATATTAAACCTAAAAAATTAATGGCTGTTCGTTCTGATTTTAAAATAGAACCAGTTAATCCCTTAATTTCAGCAATAATATTACCTTTTTTTATAGAAGATCCTTCTTGAACTTTTTTCTTAAATTTAGTTTTTTTATCAATTTGTTTAAAAGCCTCATCTGCAAAATCTAATCCACCAATAATTCCATCCTCATTTGCTATAATTTTTGCAGAGGTAATAGAATTTTTACTTACCAAAAGATCAGTTGTGATGTCCTTTTGAGCCTGATCTTCAAATAAAGAAGCGCCAACAATACTTTTTATATAACCGCTGGTTATAAGTTTAGATTTTGACATTATTTAAGCAACTTTTTCGATATATTCTTTTTTATTTAAGAATTCATGCATTTCTTTTAGTGTAATTTTTTTCTAAATAAAAACTCATTATTAGACTCTGGATAATCACTTCTAAAATGAGCTCCTCTACTTTCTTTTCTTAAGTAAGCTGAGTAGGTAATTAACCTTGAAACTAAAATCATATCTTTGAGTTTTGCTGACAAATCTTTTGCTTCTCTTTCAATTCTATCAATCTCAATAAATGCTTTTCTAAGTTTTTGTTCGTTTCTATAAACACCTACGAAATCACTCATCACATTTCTTAGCTGCCAAATATATTTTTTTGCTCTTATTCTTGATGATGGTTTTTCTTTTGGTAAATATTTTTTAAAATTAATATTTTCATCTTTAGTATTATTCAGTATTTCAGAATTAATAGAGTTAGCTATTCTTTTCCCAAAAACAAAAGCCTCAAGTAGAGAATTCGATGCAAGTCTATTTGCCCCGTGAGCTCCTGTTGAAGAAACTTCACCGCAAGCCCATAGGCCTTTGATAGACGATTTTCCATTTTCATCGACTAGAACACCACCCATATGATAGTGGGCTGCAGGAGTTACGGGTATTTTTTCTTTTGTAAAATCAATATTGGCTTTTTTTAAAAAATTATAGGCACTTGGGAACAATGTTTGTAGTTGATTATCTGTAAATTTTCTACAATCTAGGAATGTTGAATGTCCAAGATCTTTTAATTTCTGTAATTCACGAGCGACAATATCTCTAGGAGCAAGATCACCATTTGGATGAATTAATTTCATAAATTGATTATCATTTTCATCAACTAACGTAGCCCCGTCCCCTCTAAGAGCTTCAGTTAATAAAGGGGTTGGGTCAAGTCCAACATCCATTCCTGTTGGGTGAAATTGAACAAATTCCATATCAGAAAGAATAGCACCAGCCCGTGCTGCCATAGCAATCCCTTCACCGTATATATCCCTTGGATTTGTTGTATGCTCATAAATACTTCCAAGTCCTCCTGTTGCAAGAACAACATTCGGTGCTTTAAAAAATGTAAAATTATCAACTATATTTTTTCCAATATGACGACCAATCAAGCCAATAACATTATTATTTTCGGCAATAATTTCATCAATTGTTACATCTTCTAAAATAGTAATATTGTCTAACTTTTGAATATTATTTATTAAAGTTTTTATAATTTCTCTTCCTGAACTATCGCCGTTTACTTTTAATACTCTTCGTCGAGTATGCGCAGCCTCTTGAGACATTAAGAAATTTTTAAGATGATCTTTGTCAAAATTAACTCCTTTTTCCTCTAAAAAATTAATAATAGAAGCAGCTTCATCGGTTATAATTTTAACAATTTTTTATCACTTAAACCGGAGCTTGCTTTAATAGTATCTTCAAAGTGAATTTTTGGACTATCATCATTTCCAATAGCTGCAGCAATTCCTCCTTGAGCCCAGGCACTAGAAGATGCTTCACCTAATTTTTTTTTGAAATTAAAGTAACTTTTCTTGGATGCAGAGAAATAGCAGTCATTAATCCGGAAATTCCAGATCCAATTACAATTACATCAGTTGTATGTAAACTTTCCATTAGGAAAGACTAGATTGACGTCCAACTTTAATCATTCGTTCAATTGGAAGTCTTGCCTTTTGTATGACTGAATTATCAATTAAGATTTCATTTGTTTCATTGATTAAACAATCATAGATTTTTGGTAGCTGTATTTTTTCATATGTGGACATAAATTGCATGGTCTAATAAAATTTGTTGTTGGATTTTCAACCTGAACATTGTCGCTCATTGAACATTCAGTGACCAAAAATACGTTCTTTGGTTTTTTATTTTTAACGTATTGTATCATTCCTGAAGTTGAGCCGGTAAAATCAGAGGATCGAATAACATCAGGAGGACACTCTGGATGGGCAACAATTACTAAATCAGGATAATTTTTTCTAAGCTGATTTAACTCTTCAGCCGTAAATTGATCATGAACCATACATTTTCCATGCCACGAAATAATTTTAACTTTAGTTTGTAAAGCAACATATTTTGCAAGATAAATATCTGGTAAAAATATCACCTCTTTTACCCCTAAAGACTCAACAACCTTTACACCATTAGCCGAAGTGCAACATACATCTGTTTCAGCTTTGACTTCAGCGGAGGTATTAACATAAGTAACTACTGGTATGCCAGGGTATTGTTTTTTTAATTTTCTAACGTCATCTGCGGTAATAGACTCGGCTAACGAGCACCCTGCATTAATATCTGGAATAAGAACTTTTTTATTTGGAGACATTATTTTTGCAGTCTCTGCCATAAAGTGAACTCCTGCCATAATAATAATATCTGCTTTAGTTTTTTCAGCTTCTATTGCTAAAGTTAAAGAGTCTCCAATTATGTCAGCAACTCCATAATAAATTTCTGGTGTTTGATAGTTATGTGCTAAAATTACTGCATTCTTCTTTTTTTAAGTTCATTAATCTTGTAAATATAAGGAGCGTGTAAAGGCCATTCTATCTCTGGTACTACAGATTTTATTTTTTGATAGATACCTGCGGTATTTTTCTCGATTTCTTTGGTAAACTCCAATTGAGAACTCATAAATTTATATAATTGATTAATGATAATTGACTAATTTATTATAGTAAAATTAATATTTAAATCGGCTAAAACAGCGCTATTTGCGGTCATGTTGGAATTGGTAGACAAGCTTGGTTGAGGGCCAAGTGGAGTAATCCATTGAGAGTTCAAGTCTCTCTGACCGCACCAATTAATTAGATAGCCATCCAGTTTGGTACGTTAATTTTTACAAATGCCGTATTCGTTTTTAACTCTTTATTAATAATTAAATTTTTGTTGTCTTTATTAATTTTGATTAATGCAAATGGAAATAAATCGTCTATTAAAACTTTTCCAATTTCTTCATCCCCTAAAGTTATTTTTTGTCCCTTTTCAACTTTTCCATTTATGATTTGTAGTGCAAATAATCTTTTATTTACCTTATTTTTTAAATACATCCGCGCTGTATTCTCCTGACCAATATAGCAACCCTTTTTTTGATCGATTCCATTTAATTCAAGAAAATTAGCTTCAAGAGAAAATATTTCATTTTGTAATTTTATAATATCTTTTGATGGGATCCCTAAATTGAATAGTTTTTTTCTAATAAGTATTTTTCATCCGATAGCTCAATATCTAAGTCGCTTAAAAATTCTTTAATTTTTGATTTTTCTATAATAGCTCGTGCTAAAGTATTTTTTATTCTTGGATCTTCAAAAATTATATAATTTTTATAGTTAATTACATTTAATTTATTAATATTAAGATTTTTAAATTTTACAAAAGGTATATCGATGCTTATTAAATTATCTTCAATTTTAATCTCGACTTTAGACCTTAATTTATAATTTAAGAGTTTATTAGATAATTCTTTAATTAATTCATCATTGCATTCAATTAAAAAATTATTTTTTATTTTTAGAATTATAAATTCAAATAAAAATTTTCCTTGCGGTGTTAATAATGAGGAAAATATGCAGTTATTATCTGTTACATTTTTAATATTATTAGAAATAATATTTTGAATAAAGTCGATACTATCTTCTCCTTTGATGCTAATAAAACCTTTTAGAGTTACATAAGCTTTATTTGTTTCCATTATTGTACCTTTGTATACTTTGGTGTATTAAATTTTTAGATGTCTAATATATATGATTTAATTATAAAAAACGGTAATTGTTTTACAAATAATAGTCTTACTCAAACTGATATTGGAATTAAAGATAATCGAATTATTAAAATAGGTTTAATCAATGAAAGCGGTAATAGAGTTCTTGATGCTAAAAGTCTTACAATTATTCCAGGCGCAATAGATACGCAGGTACATTTTAGAGAACCTGGTAATCCTGACAAAGAAGATTTAGAAAGTGGAAGCAAGGCTGCAATTTTGGGAGGCATTACTTCTATCTTTGAAATGCCAAACACAAACCCTGCGACTGATAATTTTGAAAGATTTCAAGATAAATTAGATCGAGCAAAAAATAGAATGCATTGTAATTATGCATTTTATTTTGGTGCCACAGAAAATAATTTTGAGTTTATAAAAAAACTACAAATCTAGAGGGATGCTGTGGAATAAAAATGTTTATTGGCTCATCAACTGGAACATTGCTCGTGAAAAAAGATGAGGCTATTGAAGAAGTTATTAAAATAAGCCCAAGAGTTGTTTCGATTCATTCAGAGGACGATGATTTATTGCAAAAGAAAAAATTTTAATAGAAAAAGGTAATGTAAAAACTCATCCTGTTTGGAGAGATTCTGAGGTCGCATTAACTTCTACTAAAAAAGTAGTGAGTTTTGCTAATAAACATAAGAAAAGAATACATATTTTACATGTATCCTCTAAAGAGGAGATAGATTTTTTATCAAACAATAAAAAATATGTAACTGTTGAAACCACTCCGCAGTTTTTGACCTTATTTGCGCCAGATTGTTATGAGGAACTTGGTACCTTGGCACAGATGAACCCCCCAATAAGAACAAAAGACCATCAGGTTGTTTTATGGAAACGTTTATTAGATGGAACTATTGATGTTCTTGGATCAGATCATGCTCCACACACATTAAAGGAAAAGCAAAAAACTTATCCAGAAAGTCCATCTGGCTTAACTGGAGTTCAGACTATGCTTCCAATTATGTTAGATCATGTAAATAATAAAAAACTTTCATTTCAAAGACTAGTTGAATTATTAAGTATAAATCCCTGCAAAATTTTTAATATAAAAAAAGGAGGGGAGATCAAAGAAGGTTATTTTGCAGATCTAACTATTATTGATATGAATTTAGATTTTAAAATTACTAATGATTGGATTGCAAGTCGATGTGGTTGGACGCCCTTTAACAATAAGATAGTAAAAGGATTTCCAGTTGGGACTATTGTAAATGGTAAAATTGCCTCTTGGGATAAGAAAATTGTTGATACTAAATTTGGAAAGCCTTTAGAATTTTAATTTTTAATTATTCCAGCTGTAATTAAAGAGGATTTGATCTCATCTAAAATAACAGGATCATCAATGGTTGCTGGCATTTTATAAGGGACTTGATCTGCAATTTTACTTACTGTTCCTCTTAAAATTTTCCCAGATCTTGTTTTTGGAAGTCTTTTTACAATAACTATATTTTTAAATGCAGCTACCGGTCCAATTTTATCTCTAACCATCTGTATACATTCTTTCGTAATTTCCTCAGGATTTTTTTGAAACACCAGATTTTAGAACAATTAAACCAAGAGGTATTTGACCTTTTAAGCTATCAGTAATTCCAAGTACTGCACACTCTGCAACACTATTATTTTCAGATAAAATTTCTTCCATTGAACCTGTTGAAAGTCTATGACCTGCAACATTAATAATGTCATCTGTTCTTGACATGATCCATACATAACCTTCTTCATCAATATGTCCCGCATCATAGGTTTTATAATAACCTTGATAAGGATCCATATAGTTTTCTTTATATCTTCTATCTGCATTCCAAAGCGTTGGAAAAGTTCCTGGTGGCAGAGGTAATTTTATAACCACATCTCCCATCTCAGAACTTTTTGCTTGAGTACCATCTGGTTTAAGGATTTGAATGTTGTATCCTGGAACAGCTTTTCCAGCGGAGCCGTATTTAGTTTTAAATAAACCAAGACCTGCAAAATTTGAACTAATGGCCCAGCCAGTCTCAGTTTGCCACCAATGATCAATAACTGGTTTTTTTAATAGGTTTTCTGCCCATTTAATTGTATCCGAGTCCGCTCTTTCTCCGGCTAAAAACAAACTTTCAAAGTTAGATAAATCATATTTTTTAAAAAATTTTCCCTCAGGGTCCTCTTTTTTAATAGCTCTAAAAGCGGTAGGGGCAGTAAATAATGTTTTAACTTTATGTTCAGATATTACTCTCCAAAAAGAACCAGCATCAGGAGTTCCAACAGGTTTTCCTTCGTAAAGTATTGTCGTGCATCCATGAAATAATGGTGCGTAAACTATATAAGAATGTCCAACAACCCAACCAATATCACTCGCTGACCACCAGACATCTCCAGGATTAATATTATAAATATTTTTCATTGACCATTTTAAAGCTACGATGTGACCACCAGTATCTCTTACAATGCCTTTCGGTGCTCCAGTTGTACCTGAGGTATAAAGTATGTAAGCAGGATCATTTGAATTCATCGGCTCGCAGTCAATCTCTTTTGAATTTTTAATAAATTCGCTCCAACTAATATCATTTGGTCCTAACTCGACAAAATTATTCTCCCTTTGAAATATGATACATTTTTTTGGTTTACTTTTTGCAAGTCTAACTGCTTCATCTAGAAGAGGTTTATATTGAATTGTTCTACCTGGCTCAAAACCACAAGAGGCAGAAATTATTAGTTTAGCTTCAGAGTCATTCATCCTTGCTGCAAGTTCGTTAGCAGCAAACCCTCCAAATACAACAGAATGTACTGCGCCAATTCTTGCACATGCAAGCATTGCAAAAAGTGCCTCAGGGATCATTGGCATATAAATAATTATTCGATCACCTTTTTTTATTCCAAAATCTTTGAGCGCTCCTGCAAAAGTAGAAACTAATTTTTTTATAGTTGAATAACTGAATGAATTTTTTATAGAAGTCACTGGACTATCGTAGATAATAGCTGTGCGAGAACCGTTTCCTTCTTCTACATGTCTATCTATTGCATTATAACAGGAATTAATTACTCCATCAGGAAACCATTTATAAAAAGGGGGGTTAGAGCGATCTAAAATTTTTTTATAAGGCCTGAACCATTTAACATTTTTAGCAGCCTCATCCCAAAATTTTTCAGTATTTTCAAGGGACGTCTTTATATTAAGTTTTCGTAACGACTAATCAATATTTAAACCCCTATTAATAGGATAATTTAAATACTAAACGAAAAAAAAAACAACAAATAATTGCCAAATAAATAATCGCGAATTTCTAATTATCTATCCATAAAATAATGCAGGACAATGTGGGGCAATGTTAAAGATGCAAGTCCTATAAAAACAATTTTTTGAATTACTTCTTCTAAAGTTTCGAGATTTGAGAATACATACAAAGAAGCAAGTAATATTAAAAAAGTGAGGATAGTTATGAGTAGAGATTTTAATAAAAAAATCTTAAATCCCAAGTAAATATTCGTGTTTAGCTGACTGGAAATTATAATAATGTTTTTAAGCGAGTGTATAAAGCAAAAGTAAAGAGTAAATGCTGTTATGGTACTAAAAAATAAAATATAATTACTGTTAAAAGAATCTCAAAAAAATAATTAAAAATCTTTATATAAAAGTCTTCTTTTAGAAAAATATACACATAAAAGAAAAATTGAATTAATAGATTTAAGGGTAAAACAACTTTACAAATTATCTGGAATTAAATTAGAGAGTATGAAAAAAGTATATTATTAAAAATTTCATTTGTTTCCTCTGGTTTAAAATATAGTGGCAATAAAACAATCAGTGATCCTTTCAAAAAAAAATGATAGATCTAAATTTAAATATTTTAGTTATATAAATTTCTAAATCTTCCTTACCAAAATGAAAGGAAGATATAATTAAAAAAATAGTTAAAGAAATTTTAGGATTTAAATACCAAATAATAAAAACAAACAAAACAAGACTTATATAAGTTAAATAGAATAATAATTTTGAGAATTTAATTTTTTTATTAAGAAATATTAATCCTTTGTGACTATCATAAGCTCCATGTGATATTCCAATTGTTGCAATTAAAAAAAACAAATGATATATTTAATTGTTACAGTTAAATTTACTAAGTCCTCAATAAGTAACAAAAATATAATAAAAACGAAAAAAAATAATTTATATTTGTAAAATATTTTTTTAATATCATCTCCATAAAATTATAAATTAAATAATTTTTTAATAAAAATTAATTTAGGCATTGATAGAATTATTTTGAAATCTTCATACCAATTGCTTGTATTTGATAAAAATTTAACAATGTCCCTTGTTTTATTTTTTTAAAAAGATCAAAAAAATATTACACATGCTTCCTCTTTTTTCTAAGAGTACTTTTATAAATATATTATCAAGGTAGTTATATTTTAAATTCAAATTAGTCTTAATTAAATTTTTACCCTGAGAAATATTAGTGGCTATTTCTTTTACAGATTTTTGTATATTTAAAAATGTATAACCCGTACTTTTTCTAGTAAGGTTAGCAGAAGTACCAATAGGTATTATTTTTTTATATTCCGTATTATTTTGGAAGTGAAACATGGGAATTGATCCAAGTTCTGAATAGTTATTTTTATATTTTTTCTTATAACTAAGATTATTTTGAATATAGTGATCTATTTCAGAAACATATCGCTCTAATGAAAAGTTCTTTTCATCTGATATCCATGTATTTTCAATAAAAATTTTATTTTTAGCCATGGGTAACGTATAAAAAAAATGGACCCAATTATCTTGATTGCAATTAAAATCCATTAATGTTGGATAAAGTTGTAAATTTGCATACTCATCAAATTCAACTTCACAACCATAAAAGTGCTGGTAGATTTGGTTTTCTTTTGTGCTCTTATTATCTAACGAGCTATTAAACATTACGTCTGATTTAAAAATTTCACTATCACACTCAATAACAGCCCCTTCGTTGGTTTCGTAAATTTTATTGATAGACTTATCTAAAATCAATTTTATATTTTTATTTAAATTTAAATTGTTAATAATTTTTTTGTAAAACTTATCGCTATCGATTGATTGGTATTTAAAATTTTTGCAGTCTAAAATTATTTGATCTTGACCGTTTTTAACATGAAATTTATCCCACTTATTAATCAAGCAATCCTTAAAAGAATGCTCATAAACATCCCAATAGGACCATATTTTATCTTTTTTAAAATCTTTCCTTTTATCAATAATAGCGCATGTTTTATTTGCGAAAAGTTTTCTAGCATTCATCTCGTAAGCCAAGGAAAGACCAGAACAACCTGCTCCAACAATTATATAATCAAATTTATTCATTATTATCTAATTTTTAAATTGGTTATTAATAATACAAAATAAGTAAAATGATTTTAAAGTCATGATAATTTTTTCAAAAAATTTAAATAAGTTCTTTCTAGAAAGTATTTATTATAATTTGAATTTAGAATTTTTTGTCCAATACCCCTATATAAGCAGCTTGCTAAAAAAATCGAAAACCTTATTTTTTTTGGAAGATACTTAATTCCAGCGTTTCCATTTTTGTAATATTTTTCAGCCAGGATAATTAATTTTTGTATTACTGAAAATAAATATTTTTTATCAAAATCATTTTTTATAATGTCTTTCGTATCTATTTTTTTATTCAACATATTTTCGGGGATATAAATTCTTTTCAAATGAGCATCTTTTAAAACATCTCTTGAAATATTTGTAAGTTGCATCGCTATCCCAAGATTTATTGCATGTTTTATTGCCTTAGGTTTTGATGTTTGAAAAATATAAGACATCATTGCTCCAACCGTTCCAGCTACATAATAGGAATATTTTATAATTTCTTTTATTGATTTAATTTTTACAGTTTTCGTATCTAAATTTACTCCAAAAAATAAATCCATAATGTATTTTTTAGGAATTTTATATTTCGCTTCAATTATTTTAAATTTTTTAGTAACTAAATTTTTTGAATTTTTTCTTTTATAATCTTTTATAAATTTTTTAATGTTGTTTTTGGAGTTAGATTTTGTATCTACTAAATTATCAACAACCCTACAAAAAGAATAAAGAATAGAACAGTCGTCAAAAACTTCTTTTTCCAAAAATCTTCCTGCCCAATAAAATGATTTTCCGTGAAACTTAATATAATTCTCTATTTTCATTCCATTTTGGGCACGATTTTATCTAAAATCTTAGCCGATGATAACACTCCTGGAATGCCTGCGCCTGGATGAGTTCCTGCCCCTACAAAATATAGTCCTTTGTAAATCTCTGACTCATTGTGAAATCTAAAGTAAGCAGATTGTGAGAATTTTGGTTGAATAGAAAAACCTGAGCCGTAAAGTGTTTTAAGTTCTGTTTCAAAATAATCTGGTGTTACGTAAAAATCTTCTTCAATAAAATCCTCAATTTTAGGCAATAATGTTGAGCTTAATTTTTTAATAATTACTTGTTTAAATCTTTCGCCTTCCTCACTCCATTTTATATTAGACAAATTGTTAGGAACAGGGACTAACACATAAAAACAATCTTTATCTGGTGGGGCCATAGTCGGATCCGTTGCAGTAGGTCGGTGCAGATAATAGCTAATATCATCATTTAATATTTTTTTATTAAATATTTGATCTAACAATTCTTTATAAGAATCTCCGAAATAAATACTATGATGTTCTACGTTATGATATTTCTTTTTAGATCCAAAATAGTAAACAAATAAACCCATTGAATAGTTCATTCTTTTAATCTTAGTCTTAAATAAGAAACTATTTTGCTTTTCGTCTAGCAAATTTTTGTAAACAAAGGGAGGATCTGCATTACAAATAATAATTTTCGAATTTATAATCTTGTTATTTTTAGTTATTAAGCCCGTAACATTTTTTTTTCAGTTGTAATTTTTATGACCTCGTCATTTTTTATGACATTGATACCAATTTCATTCATAAGTTTCTCTAACGACGAGATAATTTTACCCGTACCGCCCAAAGCATAGTGAACCCCCCTATTTTTTTCTAAAAATAAAATTAAAGTATAAATAGAAGTTGTAGAAAATGGATTGCCACCAACAAGAAGGGGATGAACACTAAAAATTTTTCTCAATTTTTCATTTTTTAAAAATTTAGATACTAATTTAAAAACCGAAAGATAACTTTTGAGAATTAACAAAGATGGGATTTGTTTTAACATAAAGGAAAATTTAGAAAAAGGTGTATCTGATAATTCTAAATAACCTTTATTAAATATTTTTTCTGAGAACTTTAATAATTTTTCAAAACCTTGAATATCGCTTGAATCAAATTTAGAAATCTCTTTTAAATTATCATGATGATCTCCAGTGTAATTAAATTTAGAAAGGTCGCTAAAAATAAATTGGTACCAAATTTTAAGCGGAATAATCTTTACATAATCTTTTATGTCTTTTTTAAAAAGAGAAAACAATTCCTCCAGTAAATAAGGAGCGGTAATAACTGTGGGTCCAGCATCAAATGTGTAGCCATTTTTATGAAAAGTTCTTGCTCTACCACCTAAATCAGAATTTTTTTCGATTAAAGTAACGTTATAATTCATCGCCCTTAATCTTATTGCAGAGGCAATTCCTCCAAAACCCGAGCCAATTACAACAGCGTTTTTAGACATTTATTAATTTTTTTAATTTAACCATAAGTTGAAACTTAATAAAAATACTTATAAATCAATACTTTATATAAGTTTAAATTTCTTTCAAAGATAATCAAATTCATTTAGTTTTCATTTACTTAAATAAACAATAGGGGATTAATAAATGAAAACTACACTATTGCAATCCAGCGATATAACTGGAATTACATTCTGGTTAATATCAATGGCCTTGTTAGCTACTACAGTTTTTTTCTTTATCGAAAGAAATTCTGTAAAAGCTTCTTGGAGAACTTCAGTCACTATATCAGGATTAGTAACTGGTATTGCTTTTGTACATTATATGTACATGAGAGAAGTTTGGGTAAGCACAGGAACATCACCAACAGTATTTAGATATATTGATTGGTTGTTAACTGTTCCTTTATTAATGGTTGAATTCTATTTTATTCTTTCAGCTGTTAAAAAAGTTTCAACAGGAATTTTCTGGCGACTGTTACTTGGAACACTAGTTATGTTGATTGGTGGTTATCTAGGTGAAGCCGGATACATGAATATTAATGCTGGTTTTATTATCGGTATGGCTGGTTGGATCTTCATACTATATGAAGTTTTCTCAGGCGAAGCTGGTAGAGAAGCAGCAAGATTATCTGGTCCTGCAAAAGAATGTTTTGAATTTTGTAAGTGGATCGTAACTATTGGTTGGTCAGTTTATCCTTTAGGTTATCTATTTGGATACATGACTGGATCAGCAAACGAAGTTACGTTAAATCTAGTTTATAACTTAGCCGATTTTATTAATAAAATATTATTCGGTTTAGTTATTTACAAGACTGCTGCAAGTTTAACACCAGCAGGAGCTAAGTAATCAATTAAGATTAATTTTTAAAGAGGCCCTGAAGATTTTCTTTAGGGCCTTTTTTATTGAGCCAGATAAAATTTTTATTAAGTATTAAGTTACCATTCTTGTAAGACACACCATTTATAAAATCATTTTTTAAAAAATAAGCACCATCTAAATCAAGAAAGTCACAATGTTTAGCAATTGTTAATGCAGGCACAATCGATAACGAGGAACTAACCATACATCCAAGTAGTATTTTTTATTTCTAGTTTTTAAAAATTTAATAATTTTAAGGCTTTTATTAAGACCACCGAATTTATCTAATTTTATATTAACTAATTGATAGTATTTTAAAACTTGGTTCTTATTATTTCCATGAAAAGACTCATCAGCGCAGAATAGTATTTTAGTTTTTATATATTTAAGTTTGTAGTCTAATCCATATTTAAATGGTTGTTCTATAACAATCACATTTAACTTTTCTAAATTTCTAATAATTGCTTTTAATAATTTTAAATTTAAACCTTCATTAGCATCAATTATAATTTTTGATCTGGGACAACTTTCGTTAATAACTTTTACAGTTTTTAAAATGTTTTTTTTATTAACTTTAACTTTAATAAAATTCACATTTTTAAATTTATATATAATTTTTCTAATTTTTTTTGACTGAATATGGGTATAGTAATGAAAGTTTTATAATTTTTTTTAAATAATATTTTTTTCTTTAGTTATATTAAGGTGCTTTAAGGCTAGTTCTAGTGCCGTTCTAAGAGATAAGTATTTAATTTTTTCAAGTTTATTCCGTCTGATTAATTTAAGAATTTTATTTTGATTATTGGTTAAGTATGTGAATATTTTTTTTTGGCTTTCTCCGTATCTTTTGTATGGAACGCATTCAGCAAAGCCGCACCTATCATTTTCAGTCAGTTTTATTATTATCAGATTTAAAACTTTTTATTTTCCCTTGATATTCGGAATGAATCTTTAAAAAAATTTTTTTTAACAAATTGTAATTTTAAAAACATAAATTCACTGTTATATAACTTTAAGTTTTTAATTTAATGCCAAAAATTACTTATATAGAACATAGTGGTAAAGAACATCAAATTGAAATGCCACTTGGGTTTTCAATAATGGAAGGGGCCATAAAGAATTCTATTCCAGGAATCGATGCTGATTGTGGGGGATCATGTGCTTGTGCGACATGTCATGTTTATGTAGATGAAAAATTTTTACAGAAAATTCCTAAAGCTGAGGAGGCAGAGCAAGATATGTTAGATTTTGTACAGGATGCCGATAAATCAAGTAGACTAAGCTGCCAAATTATAATTTCAAATGAAATTGATGGTATAATAGTTAGAATGCCAAAGAAACAAAGTTAAAATGACAATTAAAACCGATGCGGTAATTATAGGGGCAGGTCCTGTTGGGTTATTTTCTGTTTTTGAACTTGGTATTTTAGGACTTAATGCTCATGTGATTGATAATTTAGATAAAATAGGCGGACAGTGTATAGAGCTTTATCCTGAGAAACCTATTTATGATATTCCTGCAGTTCCAAATTGCACAGGGGAAGTTTTAATTAAAAATTTACTGGATCAAATTAAACCCTTTAAACCTGAATTTCATCTTAACCAAAGAGTTAATGAAATAAAAAAAATAATAAATTATGGAAAGTTATTACAAGTGATAATAAAATTTTCGAAACACCCAATGTTATAATAGCTGGAGGAGTAGGATCTTTTGAACCTAGAAAAGTAGATATTAAAAATGCTGAAAAGTTTGAAGGAAACGGTTTTTATTATTCCGTCAAAGACAAATCAAAGTTTAAAGATAAAATAATTGCGATATTTGGAGGAGGAGACTCCGCTTTAGATTGGACATTAGAATTATCAAATATAGCCAAAAAAATTTATTTAGTTCATAGGAGAGAAGATTTTAAAGGAGCTCCTCATACCTTAAGTAAAATTAAAGAAATTTCAAAATCAGGGAAAATAGAAATTAAAACTTTTTATAAATTAATAGAAGTGAATGGAGATTCAAAATTAAATAATATCGAAATTCAAAAAAATAATGAAGCTATAGAAGTTTTAAATATAGACTCTGTAATTGCTTTTTTTGGACTTAAGATGGAGCTTGGACCTATTGCGAAGTGGGGATTAAATCTGGAAGAAAAATGTATTTTAGTTAATACAAAAAATTTTCAAACTAATGAGGATGGTATTTTTGCTATTGGAGATATTTGTACTTATCCTGGTAAATTAAAGCTAATTCTTTCCGGGTTTCATGAGGGGGCTTTAGCAGCAAGAGAGTGTTTTGTTAGAGCAAGACCAGATGAAAATCTTGTATTTCAACATACAACTTCATCTACACAGATCCATAAGCGTTTAGGAATTAAGTAAATTATAAGCCGCATTTTTTCGGTAAAGATAAAAAAGAATAAAAATAATTAATATATTTATTAGAGCTACTGGAAATACTAATAAAAAAACATTTTATTAAATAAATAAAATACTAACATTGAATATATTAAAAATATTACTGACAGTCTAATAACGGTCTCTTTTCTAAATATAGAAATGATTAGAAAAGAGTGCCTAATGAGTTTTAAGAAACTCATTTTTGTTGGACCGTGATATCTAATACCTCTAATCGAGTGTATATAGGTTTTATTTTTCACAAATTTTGCAATAGTTCCTGAAAAACTCACCGAAAGATTTTTGTTATTAATTATTAAATTTAGATCTTGTTTAGGAATACACATAAAATTTCCATATCTGATTGAATATCCAGTTAAAATGAAAGTTAAAGTTTTATGGAGAATATAAGATAATTTAAAAAATATATTTTCAGAGCGTTTAATGCGATTAGCAGTTATTGTTTTAGAGGGAACTTCTATAGATTTTAATATCAATTCTTTAACTTCTTCGGGTCTATCCTCGCCATCCCCATCCATAACAATCAAGTAATCAAAATCATTTTTCTTAATCAAATAATTAATTCCATGCGCAATACTTTTGCCATGCCCAATATTTTTTGAATTTCTAATAATTTCTACATCTTTAAATGAACTAAATTCAATTTTTTTATCTAATATTTCAGTCGAGCAGTCATCGATTATTAAGATTTTAATATGAGCTAGATTATCAATTTTTAAAATGTGAATATTATTTAAAAGAATTAAAAGTGATTCCCAGTCATTAAAAACCGGAATTAGAATTTTATAAGTTTTCATTTACTTAGAAAATAAAACATACATCATGATTATATATTTTTTTATATACAATATTTTTAATATTTATATTTTCTCGCTTACATAGATTTGGACCAACATCTTTTGCAATAATAACAGCTGGATTTTTATAAAATTCAATATTTTCTTCTAAAAAAACCTTTGGTCTATTATGTAAATGATAGGAAAGATTACCAGCATACCATTCAGAAAAGCCCACATTAGATATGTTAACTTTAGAAATAGTTTTCCATTCTTTTTCAATTTCCAATGTTATTATTTTTCCTTCATAACCAGTTCTACTATCGAAATATATTGATCTTAAGGAGTATAGTGTTGGTGATATGACTAGGAATATAATTAATAAAATTTTAAAATTTTTTAATTTTTTTAAATTTATATAATTTTTCATATAAATATATAAAAAAAATTCCGATCAAAGAATAAAATGGAATCATCCACATAGTTCTAATGCGAGAGCCAGTAATTATCGAAGTTA
>FUWD013022065.1_pt1 | contig 17596 bp, 20 predicted proteins | sample 1063281 | NCBI WGS metagenome assembly FUWD01 (sample SAMEA79048168, study PRJEB19326) | metagenome | biome: marine | reverse complement strand
CAATCATTACTTACCACCGACTTTTTTCATACATAACGTAAAAAGGAAGGGCAAGAACACTCAGTCCCTGTGATCCCCAACCAATTATGGGCACCTCTATTTAGGGCACCTCTAAAAAGTGTCGTGAGCGAGTCAAGAAGACGGACGGAGCGCAGGAACCGGAGTGTACACGACGTACATGAGGATTTCGAGCACCGCCCAACGCAGCAATCGGGTTTCGCAACAAATAAATAGAGGTGCCCTTATGCATATCCGTAACCTCAACAGAAACAGCATCATGAACATCAGCGCACGCAACATCTTCAAAGGCACCATCTCGGCAATCACGAAAGGCGCCGTGAACGCAGAAGTCAGCATCGCCCTCGGCGACGGGACTTCGATCGTCTCGATCGTCACCATCGGCGCCGTCGAACGGCTCGGGCTGAAGGAAGGCATGGCGGCAAGCGCCATCATCAAAGCCTCCAGCGTCATCATAGGCACCAGCCTGGAGGGGGCGAAGCTCAGCTCCCGCAACATCCTCTGCGGCAAGATCAGCAAGGTGATCGAAGGCCCGGTCAGCACCGAGGTGGACCTCGAGATCGGCGGCGGCAACACGCTTTCGGCCGTCATCACCCACGGCAGCTCCGCCAGCATGGGACTCGCTGCCGGCGGCAGCGCCTGCGCCATCTTCAAAGCATCCGCCGTCATCATCGGCGTCGAGTAACCGCCGCTGGGGTCAGGCCTTGCAAATATTGCATTTTTAAAAATGCAATATTTGCAAGGCCTGACCCCAGTCAATGGCGGACAGGAATGTCCGCCCTCCTTTATTATCTTACCCGTAGCAAGCCCCGTCTCAGAACCAACCTTACGACACGATGAGCGTATCAGGCAAGAAAGTGTGCTTCATGACCGGGGCTTCCGGCAAGCTGGGCAGGGAGATCGCGCTGGCGATCGCCGGGCAGGGTTATTCGATCTTCTTCACCTGGAGCTCTTCAGAACAGAAGGCTACGGAGACGCTGGAGGCAATCCGCTGGGTGAGCCCCGAATCGCAGATGGTGCGTTGCGACGTCTCGAAGGTGGCTGACATAGAAGCGGCGTTCCGTGAGTTCAAACGCCATTTCGACCGGCTCGACCTGCTGGTTGCGAGCGCTTCGAACTTCTACCGCACGGACCTCCTTGAGGTCACCGAACCGGAGTGGGACAGCCTGGTCGACACCAACCTCAAGGGAACCTTCTTTACGATGCAGGCGGCAGCAAGGATCATGCTGCGCCAGCCGTTCCTGTCGCGCATCATCACGATGACCGATGTCTCGGCAGGCCTGGTGTGGCGGAATTTTGCGCCTTATACGGTCTCGAAGGCTGGCGTACAGCACCTGACGAGGATCTTCGCCCGTGAGACCGCACCGCGCATCCTGGTCAACTCGATCGCCCCGGGAACAGTCTCGGCCTATCCCGGCCGTGAGTCGGAGCCGGAGATGGAGCTTCTGCAGAAGATACCCCTCCGGAGGCTTGGCGACCCGATGGATATCGTCGGCGCCGTCAGGTTCCTCATGGAGAGCGAATACATCACCGGGCAGGTGATCACCATCGACGGCGGCAGGATGCTGTATTGAGGCGCCCTTGAAATCGAAGCCCTCCCCCTGTTGCGCGCCCATCCTTTATTTTTCCTATATTTAACCAGCAACAGGTTTGTTCAACAATCCCACAACACGGTTATGGAACACCAGATCCCGGTAGAGGTCATGGAACAGGAGCCGCCCGTTCCGAACAAGGGCAGCGCTCAGGAAATTCCGGAGCAGGTGCGAGAGATCAGTGATCTGGTCGCGCGGACCTGGCAGGAGTTCAGGGAGAGCGAAACCTACGACAGGCTCCTCGAGGGCCGCGATGCGGCACAGGAGTACATCAGGAAGAATCCGCTTCCCTCTTTCGGCTACGCTCTGGGTGCCGGGTTCCTGCTTGGGCTGCTCATGAAGAGGAAATAACCGCACAACGAGGCTCGCATGAGAGAGAGGGAACAGAATAACGCCAGAGGTGTCGATCGAAAACATGGAATACCGGGACTGATCGACCGGACCGTATCGTCCACGTATGAGGACCTCATGGCAATCATCGAGGCCAAGTTCGAGCTGATCAGGATCGACCTCACCGAAAAGGTGGCGCTGCTCGGAGCATTGCTGATCCTGCTCGTGGTGCTGATGATCGGCACCGCGTACTTCATCACGTCGGTGGCGCTGCTCGTCGGGGAGCTTCTCGGCCACCAGTTCCTGGGCTACTTCGCCATCAGTATGCTCTTCATTTCGGTGTTCGCCTTCTTCACGAAGTTCAGGCCTGATCTGCTCAGGAATTTCATCCACAAAATCCTTCTTTCCGCAAATGACTACCGCAAATGAACATCTCAGGAGCATCCAGTCACGTATCGACGAACTGGAACGCACGATCAGCGAGCGGGGGGCGCAGATCCGTAACAGGACTGCCCGGCTGAAGGAGGATCTTCAGGAGGAGCTTGAACCTGTAGAGCTGATCAGGAAGCATCCGCTGCCGGCTGCTGCGGGAGGGGTGGTCGCCGGCATCCTGCTCGGCAAGGCCATCAGGTCGATATTCGGCCGGCCTGCTTCAAGGCCCGTCGCCATTGCGCCGACAGCACCGGACGGTTCGAAGGCGATCGTCGTGCAGCACCAGGAAGCGATCCTCCCGTCAGCCGTGAAGAGCGTCCTGGCGAGCGTGGGCGCCGAAGCCCTCCATGCCGGCCAGGACCTTGCCATCTCCTGGATAAAGGAGTTCATCGCAAAGAAGAAACGGAAGGACGGGGAGAACGTAAAGAGCACATCATGAACAGCGCGCGTGCATACCCCATGGAGTGATCTTTGATTACCCATAGGCCCTATGTGACATATACGACCCATAGGAGCTATAACCAACGCCAGCTGGCAGCCTGTCGGACTTCGAGGAAACAAGTACCTCGGGTACCTTATTCACCTTGAATACACTCCTGCTCTTCGTTATCGCGAGTGTGGCGAAGTAATCCATGCGCGAATTCAGTAAGATGGATTGCCACGTCGGTGCGCTCCTCGCAATGACGGAAGAAAATATGGCAACGTCCGACAGGCGGCCGGCCTGTCGCCCGCCTCACCGGATCACCAGTTCGATATCACCCGGTTCACCAGTTCGTCTACCGCCTGGTCCATGGCATTTTCGATGGCTTTCTGCTGGGCACTGTAGTCACCGGTAGCATAATCCGCAAATCCCACGAAGGATTGCGAGAAGACCCTGACGTTCTTCACCCGGTCCTCGAACTCCGCACGCACCTCGATGGTGATCCGGTTGGTGACGGCGCGCTCCAGAGTGCCTCCGAGCTGGCTCGGTTCATCGTGATACGAGACGATCACGCCGGTCAACACCGCATCGGCCCGGGCCGGGTCAGGCTCCAGGTTGAGGCTGCTCAGCGACTGGAGTTTCGCGGTGACCTTACGGGTAATCCTTTCCTGGAACTGGGCAATACCCGCCTGGGAGACATCGTCGAACAGCGGAACGGCGACCCGGTTCAGGTGTGGCGGAAGCGACGCCCCTGAAAAGCTGTAGCAGCCCTGCAGGAAAAGCAGCATGCAAGAGAGCACGGCTGTTGCAACGCGCCAGTTCCCGTTCCTTGTGATGGTCCGCATGGTCTCCTCCTAATAGGTTCTTCGGTCGATCCTGTTGAACAGTTTACGAAACGGATAGCTCAAAAGCATCAGCTTCCTGCGCTTCCCGTCAAGTGCGGAAAGGTAGATCCCGCTCCTGCCGTCGCTCCACGGGGAGGCCATCTTCACGGCGTACCTTGCGGCGCGGTCGGGAGACTGGGCGAAGATGTCCTGGATGATGCTGAAGGTGTCGAGCTGCCGTCTGAGCTCCGGTGTAGGATCGTCGGGGCTGACGATGCCCGTCCTGACCAGGCCGGGGTGCAGAAGCATCAGCGAGATGCCCGATTTCCGGTACTCTTCGGCCATCGCGAAGGTGAAGCGGGAGATTGCGGCCTTGGTGGAGCCGTAGGCGGAAATATATGGGGTGTTCGAGCCTTTGTCGGTGCCGGAACCGGCCATGTTGATGATCTTGCCCTTCCGTCCGGAGGCGAGGAAGTAGCGCACGGCGGCACGGCTTCCGAAGTACGTCCCTTTCAGGTTGGTGTCGATGACCCGGCCCCAGGCTTCCGGGCTGCTGTCGCCGACGTTCTCGAACGGGTCGGAGATGCCCGCATTGTTGACGAAGCAGTCGATACCTCCAAACCTGGCAACGGCTGCTTTGACCAGCCCCTCCATCTCCTCATATGATGACACATCGCAGGCGTGGCCGAATACCGAACCCTGCGGAAATGCACGCAGGGCCACGTCGACATTCTCCTTCCGGCTGGAGGTAATGACGACCTTCGCCCCTTCGCGGACGAACTCCCGGGCGATGGCGAACCCTATCCCCCGGGTCGAACCGGTAATGACGGCGACCTTGCCTTCAAGCTGCTTCATGCCGGCGACGGTTTCGAGATTTCGGTTGCTTCGGACCAGAACCGTCCGGTCAGCGTTTGGCGCCGGCCATCTGGTCGACCATGGCCTGGAGTTCCGGACGGCCTTCGGCGTAAGTCTCGATCGGTATGCCGCTCGATATCGCCTCCCATGCCTGGCGGATGCTCTGTGCGCCGGCCTTCGGGCCCATGGGATGGCCGAAGACGCCGCGTCCGGGGACGAAGCCGAAATCGACGCTGCCGACCTTGCGGTAGACCGTCTCGAGGGTCAGTGCCGAATCGCTGCCGCCCGGCACAGGAAGGCAGGGTTTGATATGGCCCATAGGCTTGATGCACTCCTCGATGTTCTCCAACACTTCTTGCTCAGGGGTCATCATCCGGTCGCCGAAGCCGGGCATGATGACGGCGTCGAGGCCGGCGAGCCGCTGCAGCTTGGTCATCACCCTCGAGTGGATGCCGTACTTCTCCATACGGCTGAAGGAAGCAATGAAAGGAAAATGGCCGATCAGCGGCACCTGGGTGTAGTTGCTGAGCATGCGGACGGCACTGAGGCCGACCGGCAGTGCGTTGATCAGGAGGGCGTTGGCTCCGTTGTGTACCGCGACGTCGTGCTTTTCGATCAGGCTGTCCACCTCGTCGGTGATGTTGGCCAGGTAGATCTTCGGTTCACCGGTCTCCGCCTCGGCATGGCGGCGCGCTTCACCGAGGTGTGCTGCGCGGTCGGCCATGGCCGACCAGGTGACATCGGCGAGCATCTCGTCATCCTTGGCGATGTCGAGGCCGCCCAGCCAGCTCTGGTGTGCTATCTCCGAAAACTCTTCAGGGCTGAGGCCGATGTTCGGCTTGACGACGCCGAAAAAGATCGGACGGTCGTACGCCTTCAGTATCTGGCGCAAGCCGTCGATACCGAACCTGGGCCCTTCGAAGTCGGCCAGGTAGGAGTCGGGGAACCCGATGTCCATCAGCTTTACCACCGGAACGCCGGGGGTAAAAAAGGTGCCCTCGCCACAAACCGCAGTCAGCAGGTTTGGAAGTTTGGGGCCGAAATTGCAGTGCGGATGGGCGATGGTCACGCGGCAGGCGTGGATCTTGCCGGTTTCAGCGTGCTTGACCGGGTAGCTCAGCGCTTCGAGTTCGCCCTGGACCTCGAGGGCGATCACCTTGGCCGCATGGTTCGGGCGGAAATCCTCCACCACGCCGACCCGTTTCCACTGGGCCGTCGACTGTTCGCTGCAGAAGTGGGCCAGGGCCGTGTCGATATCGCCGACGCACTCGAGATAATAGTCGAGAACCAGGTACTGCTCCATGTCGAGCTCCGCCCTATCGGCAAAGAAGCCCCTGATGTCTTCAGAATTCATAGTAAAAGATCAACCTCTGCAGTTTTATAAAATCGGGAGGCGGTCCCCCGCCCCCCTCAACTATCAACTATCCCTCTGCCCTGATCGAGTTGAAATACTCGAATGCCTCAGCCGGCGTGGCTTTCTCGTGCACGATCCTGTTGACCGCCTTCATCATGGCAAGCGGCGCATCGCTCTGGAAGATATTCCGGCCCATATCGACGCCGGAGGCGCCTTCCTGTATCGCGTTGTACGACATGGTCAGCGCGTCGAGCTCGGGGAGCTTCTTGCCGCCGGCCATGACGATCGGCACCGGGCAGGAGGCGACGACAGTCTCGAAATCCTGTTCGACATAGTAGGTCTTCACCACCTGGGCGCCAAGCTCCGCGCAGATGCGGGTCGCAAGGCGGAAGTACTTGGCATCGCGCACCATGTCCTTGCCGACGGCGGTGACGGCCATGGTGGGAAGGCCGTAGCGGAGGCCCATGTCGATGAGCCTGGTCATGTTCTTGATCGAGCGGGTCTCGTACTCGCCGCCGATGAAGACCTGCAGGGTGATGCAGGCGACATTCATGCGGATGGCGTCTTCGATATCGACGGCAAGCTCCTCGTCGGAGAGCTCCTTCAGGATGCTCGGGCCGCCGCTGCACCGCATGACGACCGCTTTGTTCAGGGTCGGAGGGACAGTGGTGCGCAGGATACCCCGGGTGAGCATGATGGCGTCGGCGTGCGGCATGAGCGGCACGATGTTCACATCAGGTCGTTCAAGGCCGGTAGTCGGCCCCTGGAAGTAGCCGTGGTCGATGGCGAACATGACCGTCCTGCCGGTTTCGGGCCTGAAAATGCGCGCCAGACGGTTCTTCATACCCCAGTCGTAGGAGTGGGCGCCCTTGAGGTAGTAGCCATAGTTGTTCACCGGGATATCGGTGTAGTACTCCTTGGCCTGTTTGTCCTTGTCGTATTCCGCCATCGTCGTGACCTCCTGGTTGTGTTGGTTTATCTGATCCGGTTTTCTTTCCGGCTCACCGCAGCGCCGCTGCGATGTTGCCGCCATCGACCGTGGTCACTGACCCGGTCGTCTTTGTTTCAAGGGCAAGATGCACGAATGCGTCGGCAACATCCTCGGCCGTCACTTCGAGGCCGAGCAGGTTTCCCGCCATATACTCCTTTTCGCTGAGGCCACGGGCCGTGGAGCGAGCCTTGATCATCTCAGGGGTGAGCAGGCCACTGCGGATACGGTCGGCGTTGACGCCGTTGGCCCTGATACCGTCCCGGCCGTGGTCGAGTGCGTACTGGCGGAGCAGGAAGAGTGTCGCCGCCTTGGGCAGGCCGTAGGGGCCGAAATCGGGTCCGGGATTCACCGCCTGCTTGGAGACGTTGAACAGCAGCACGCCGCCGGTCCCCTGGCCGCGCATGATGCGCACGGCGTTCTGGGCGATCGTCTGGTGCGAGAAGAAATTGATTTCGAAGCTCTTCCTGAGCAGCGCATCGGCAACGTCGCCGATCCTCCCCTGCAGGGCTACGCCGACGTTGGAGACGATGATGTCGATGCCGCCGAAGCTCCGGACGATCTGGTCGAATGCCCTGCCAACGGCGTCACGGTCGGTCACGTCGCAGGGGATCGTGAGCGTGCCCGCGCCAAGTTCGGCAGCTGCCCGGTCGAGGGCGGCAGGGTCGAGGTCCATAAGGACCACCTCGGCACCCCTGGAGCGGAAAGCCTTCGCTGTGGCGAGGCCTATGGCTCCGGCTCCTCCGGTCACGAGCGCCACCTTTCCGGCAAACTCTCCGCCGTTGCGGCCCTTCCTGACCTTGGCCTGCTCCATGTCCCAGTACTCGATCTCGAAAGCGTCACGTTCCGAGATGGAACGGAAGCTGCCGACCGATTCGGCATCGAGCATGGCGATGGCCGACTGTTCGGCGATATCCGCCGTGAGCCTGGCGTCAGCCGCGCTCCTGCCGAGGCCGAACAGACCAAGGCCGGGCACCAGCACGACCCTGGGCATCGGGTCGATCATGCCAACCTCCATACCCGTCGCCTCGCGGTTGCGCTCGAAATAGTCGCGATAGGCCTGCACGTAGGCGGCGACACGCTCTTGGACCGCAGCCCTGAACCCGTCGAGGTCAGAAGCGTCGGGAGACGGCAGCACCAGCGGGCAGTTCTTGGTCCGGATGATGAAATCGGGAGTCATCACCCCTTTGCGGACGATCGACTCGAGTTCGGCCGCATTGACGAATCCGGCGAGTTCAGGCGAACTGCGGAACTCGAGCACGAAGCTTTCGTAATCCTTTTCTCCCGGGGTCTTCTCATACATGCAGGCCCCCCTGATGACCGGAGCGACCGCTTCAAGGGTTGCGACTGTCGCCGGCAACTGAACCGAAGAAAAGCTTTTCCTCCCGACAGCCGCGATACGCTCTTCGATGCGGCTGACACCGTCGATCATGCGCCCGTAGGCCTCCCTGGCAGAGTCCCCGAAGGTCACGAGCCCGTGGTTGTGCAGCACCAGGCCCTGGATCGCCGGATCGGCATCATAGGCAGCCGCGGAGAGCTTCGCAAGCCCGAGCCCTGGCTGGATGTAGGGCACCATGCCGTAGGCTTCCCCGAGCGCCTCCCGGCACAGGCGGTCGCCGTCGGCCTGGTTGCTGAGCGTGAGCAGGGCCAGCGAGTGGGTATGGAAGATGTACCGGTGCGGCAGGAAGGCGTGCAGGAGCGTCTCGATCGAGGGACTCAGCGACCGGTGCACCATCTGGTCCGTCAGGGTAAAGAGATTCAGGTAGAGGAAGTGCTTGAACTCCCTGGTCGAGAAACGGCGGATATCTTCGTCGCTGTGGCGTTCACCGGAAGCATACATCCTCTGGAGACGCTGGAGCGGATCGATGCGGACCGGCGTGAAATCGTGGACATCGACAGAGGCGAGGTTGACGCCGCTGGCCTTGATGTAGATCACGTTGGAATGGTTGCCGAGGAAATCGGTCAGCACGCTCTTGACCGAGCTGTTGCCGCCGCCATGCATGACCAGGCGGCTGTCCCTGCCGAGAAGGCGGGATGCGTAGACGAGATCGACCAGTTCAGCCGGCGTATCGGCGGCATCGATCCGGCCGGCGGCCATGGAGTTCAGTTCGGAGTCGTTCCAGAGATTAAGCATAAGCGTAATAAATTCAGGTGACTGCCAGTACAGCGCGGGGTGCGGAAAGCCGCGGGGGCGTTCAGGCCCCGAGTTTTTTTGCGTGGCGTTTCCGGATAAGGAAACCGGAGAAATAGATCAGCATGAAGCCGGGCACGACCAGGCCCAGGAACAGGGCATGATCTCCGGGGGTCTTCAGCTGGCCCGAATCCCAGATCATCCAGGCAAGCAAAGCCCATACCGGGCCGGTAAAGGCGAAGGTTATGTTCCAGAGGGTCTTGAAGCTGTAGTTCATGCGTGCGATGCCGTGTATGCTGTTGACGGATTTCCGTGACAGTTCAGAATTGACCCTGTGCCCGGAGCTTCTTTTCGTTGTTTTTCTCGAGAATGATGCGGATGAGGTACTGCAGGGCGTTGATCAGGTAAGTCAGATAGGCGATATAGGCCTCGACGACCAACACCCTTTCAGGGTATCCCATCCAGGCCATGACGAAATAGAGCAGGTGGAAGAATGCAGCTACCGTGCTGCCGACATCCTCCCAGAGGAACTCGGGCGAATAGACCCACTTGTCGAAAATCTCCTTCTCAAAGAACATGCCGGTGATGAAGAGCAGGGCGAAGAAGAGTGTCTTGAACAGGATGGCGATGCTGATCCAGAAGTAATCGATGGCCACGATGTCATACGCGTACAGGGTGTTCAGCGTGATACCGGTCAGGAAAATGATGAACTGCACCGGGGCGAGAATAATCTGGATTTCGGTCCAGACCGATGCATTGCGTTTAACGAGCTGTTCTGGCGTATAACGTGGCATGTCCTTTCGGTGGGTTGCTGCTTGATGACCCGGTCATGAGCCGTACCGGCGTTCGTGAAGCAAGGAATATAGCAAAATCCGGACCCGCCGAAAAACCCTCGAAGCCGAAAATCCGGGCTTCGGGCCTCTTTGGATTTCCGATTTTCATCATCCCGGCACTACAGAGGTTTTGAAATAATCCCGCTGTTTCCGTAGGTTTCAAAATTCGGCATTTCCCCCGACCAGTCAATGTTGATGCCGGACTCCCCGTTTCTCCCTGATGCGCCATTTGTCGACCCGTCTTTGATCAGAATAACCCGGTCATGCACCCGATGCACGTATCCCAGCCAGAATCGACAAGAGCCCTGAATATCCTGCTGGTCTCCCCTCAGGGCAAGATGGACGACGACAGCAACCAGAAACCGCTCTTCCACATGGCGCTTGGCGTCCTCTGCAGCATCACGCCGAAACAGCACCGGCTCGAGCTGGTCGACGAGCATTTCCACGACAGGATCGACTATGACGGCGACTACGACCTGGTCGGCATCACCTCACGCACGCTTGAGGCGACCAGGGCATACGAGATCGCCGACGAGTTCATGCGGCACGGCAAAACGGTCGTGATGGGAGGGCTCCACATCTCCTTCAATCCCGACGAAGCACAGAAGCATGCCGATTCGATCGTGGTGGGAGAGGCAGACAACCTCTGGGCCACGCTGCTCGACGACGCTGCGAACGGCAGACTCAAGCCCCGTTACGACGCCAAAGAGTTCCCGCCGGTCGACACGATCGTGCCCATCGACTATGCACGCATCGCCCGGGCATCGAAACGGGAGAAGGTCGACGGAACAAAATCGATCCCTATCTACGTCACCAGGGGGTGCCCGTTCAACTGTTCCTTCTGCGTCACCCCGAACTTCACCGGCAAGAAATACCGTTCCCAGGACCCCGAGTCCCTGAAGGCACAGGTTGAAGCGGCAAAGAAGCATTTCTTCAAGTCGAACGGCAAGAATTCAAAACCGTGGTTCATGCTCACCGACGAGAACCTCGGCATCAACAAAAAAAAACTCTGGCAATCGCTCGACCTCCTCAAGGAGTGCGACATCACCTTCAGCGTCTTCCTGAGCATCAACTTCCTCGAAGACCCGGTGACCGTGCAGAAGCTGGTCGACGCAGGCTGCAATTTCGTGCTTGCCGGCCTCGAGTCGATCAAGCAGAGTACCCTTGAGGCCTACAACAAGGGACATGTCAATTCCGCGGAAAAGTACTCGAAAATCATCGAGGAGAGCCGGAAGGCCGGGCTGAACATTCAGGGCAACTTCCTCTTCAACCCGGCAATCGACACCTTCGAGGAGATCGCAGAAGTGGTTGAATTCGTCGGGCAAAACCGCATTTTCATGCCGATCTTCCAGATCATCACCCCCTACCCCGGCACCCGGATGTACCTGGAGTACAAGGAAAAGGGACTGATCACCGAAGAAGACTGGGAAAAATACAACGCCCTGCACCTGGTCATCAAATCCGACCGCTACGACCCGCTGCTGTTCCAGTACAAGGTGCTCAAGAGCTATGTCAGCGTCTACTCCTGGCGGCACATCATCGCCCGCACGTACGCCAATCCGAAGAAGCTGATCAACCTGATCACCAGTATCGCCTTCAGGACCCATCTGGGCAACGAGCTGAAAAGGTTCGAAGAGAAACACGCAATGAACCCCGCGATGCTCAAGGGGATCAAATAACCCCTGCTTCGCCTATGCCGGAGATGAACGACAACAAACAACTCCAGGATGCCGTCAGTTGCGGCATCAGGTTGCTCGGAATGCGCGCCCACGGGCGTTCAGAACTCTCCTCCAAGCTCAGGAAAAAGGGATACGTATCCACTACTGTCGATGCAGCCATCGCCAGGCTCGAATCGCTCGGCCTGGTCGACGACCGGGCTTTTGCGGCAGGATGGGTGGAGAGCCTGTCGAAACGCCGTCCGGAAGGCAAGGCGAAAGCCCGGATGCGACTCCTCCAGAAAGGAATCCCCGAAGAATTGACAGAAGAGGCGCTGCGGGAGTACGACAGCCCCGCGATGTGCTGTGCCGCAGCAGAAAAAAAAATGCGCTCCCTCACGGGAACGCCTGAAACAAAGCGGAAAAAACTCGAAACCTTCCTCCGCAACCGCGGCTTCGACTGGGAGAGCATCAAACAGGCTGTGGCTCAGGCAACAGGGGGAAGGGGACTTGATGAATTCGACCGATCTGACGGGTCGCAAGAATCAGACTGATCAGTCGGATCCGTCCGATCAGTCTGATCCTTGATAATCCCCCCCCCAGCTACTCTTCCTCGACGTGCACGAGTGTGCCGATCGCGTCGCCTTTGAGGAGGCGCGTGAAGTTGCCGTTGACATTCATGTTCATGATCACGATCGGCAGGGTATTCTCGCGGCAAAGTGTGATCGCCGTCATGTCCATCACGCGAAGGTTCTTCCTGATGACATCGAAGTAGGAGATACGCGGGAAGAACTGTGCATCAGGATTCTTCTCGGGATCGGAGTCATAAACCCCCTCGACCCTGGTGCCCTTGACGATGAGATCCGCCTCGATCTCGATCGCCCGCAGCGAAGCCGCAGTATCGGTCGTGAAGTAGGGATTGCCCGTCCCGGCACCAAAAATGACCACGCGCCCCTTTTCAAGGTGGCGCACCGCACGTCGGCGGATGAACGGTTCAGCGATCTGCTCCATCTTGATTGCTGTCAGGAGCCTCGTATAGATTCCCTTGCGCTCAAGCGCGTCCTGCAGGGCCATCGAGTTGATCACCGTGGCGAGCATGCCCATGTAATCAGCCTGCACGCGGTCCATCGACGCAGCGGCAGCAGACAGGCCCCTGAAGATGTTCCCTCCCCCGACCACGAGCGCGATCTCTGCCCCGAGGTCGTGCGCCTCCTTGATCTCTTCGGCGAAACTTTCAAGCACGGCGGCATCGATGCCGTAGCCCCCTTCACCCGCCAGCGACTCGCCGCTGACCTTGAGCAGGATCCTCTTGTAGCGTAGCATAGCTTTTCCTCTCCGTAATGACTGTTGGACTACCTGCCGGACGGGCACTCATTATGTCGCGTCCAGCCGCTGTACGACTAATTAGCAAAAAAAAGCCTCGTATCAACGAGGCTTTCAAGAATCACGCTCCCAGCTGGTATCGAACGAAGGCCTTGACCTCCGCCTTCGCCTGCTGCTTCTTCCTGAAGTCGTTCAGGACATCGGAGACCCTTGCGTTCTGGTCCTTGATAAAGACCTGCTCGGTAAGCACCACCTCCTGGTAGTACTTGTCGAGGCGACCGATGACAATCTTGTCAACGAACTCCTCTTTCTTGCCCTGGGCCAGCGCCTGCTGACGGTAAATCTCTTTTTCTTTCTCAACGAACTCATCAGGCACAAGCGAACGGTCTGCAACGATAGGAGCAGACGCGGCAACCTGCATGGCCAGGTCCCTTGCCAGAACCTTTGCCTCAGCCGGCTTGTCGGTAGACATGCAGATCAGGGCGCCGAGCTGTGCACCGGGATGGATATAGCTTTCCACTACGCCTTCCTCTACAGTCAGCATGGCCAGGCGCTTCAGTTCAAGCTTCTCACCCAGCTTGCCGGTCATCGACTTGAGGGTCTCCTCGACGGTCTCGTTACCATGGGCTTCCCCGAGTTTCACGGAAAGGAGCTCTTCTCTGGTAGCACACTTGCGGTCGAGGGCGAGGGTTGCGAGTTCATTGGCGAAACCGGTGAAGACCTCACCCCTGGCAACGAAGTCGGTCTCGCAGTTCAGTTCGAGGATCACGCCGCTCTTCTGGTCGTCGGTCATCCTGATGCAGATGGCACCTTCGCCGGCTTCCCGATCGGCTCGCTTCGCGGCCATTGCGGCGCCTTTCTTGCGCAGGTACTCGATTGCTTTCTGCATGTCGCCCCCAGTCTCTTCGAGGGCCTTCTTGCACTCCATCATGCCGACGCCGGTGGTATCCCTGAGGTCCTTGACGTCCTTGGCGGAAATCTGGCTCATAAAATCAATATGGATTATCGTGGATGTATGACAGAAAGCCCCGACAGGCCCGTTGACGGGGCCTGCCGAGGCTCAGTGTTGAAACAGGTCAGTCGTTCTCAGGCACTTCCTCACCTTCGGTGACATCCATCTCGGCAAGCACTTCCTGCTCTACCTGGAGGGAACGGGCGTTGATAACGGTATCAGCCACAGCCTTGACCATCAGGTCGATCGAGCGGATAGCATCGTCGTTGGCCGGGATCACGTAATCGACTTCGTCAGGATCGCAGTTGGTATCGACCATGGCGAAGATCGGGATACTCAGCGAACGTGCCTCCTTGATGGCGATGTGCTCTTTCTTGATATCGACCACGAAAAGCGCAGCAGGCAGACGGTTCATGTTCGAGATGCCGCCGAGGATTCGCACGAGCTTGTCCTTCTCGCGGAGCAGCATGAGGCGCTCTTTCTTGGTGATCATGTCGAAGGTGCCGTCGGTCTCCATGCGGTCGATGGCGTTCATGCGGCGGATGCTCTGGCGGATGGTCGAGAAGTTGGTCAGCATGCCGCCGAGCCAGCGCTCGCAGACATAAGGCATACCGGCACGCTCGGCCTGCTCGGAGATGATCACCTTGGCCTGTTTCTTGGTTCCGACGAACATGATCTCCCTGCCGGTCGATGCGATTGCCTCGATCGCCTTCAGGGCCTCGTCGGCCAGAACCAGGGTCTTCTTGAGGTCGATGATGTGGACGCCGTTCTTCTCCATGAAGATGTACGGCTTCATTTTCGGGCTCCAGCGGCGGGCGAGGTGACCGAAGTGCACGCCGGCCTTGAGCATTTCTTCAAGCTGAAAGTGTGACATGTGATGTCTTCCTTTGTTTTAGTTGTACCTCTACCCTGCTGCTGCCAACGGGTATCCCGAATACATTCGGGACACTTCCCGGAGGCCCTGTCCGGTCGCCCGGAATGGCAGGGTATGTGATTTGTCGACTACAGAAATAAAAAACGGATATCAGCGCTTCGAGAACTGGAAGGACTTACGGGCCTTCTTGCGGCCATACTTCTTCCTCTCGACCATACGGGGATCCCTGGTGAGCAGGCGATCGGGCCTGAGCATCTCGCGGATCGACTCATCGTACTCGACGAGCGCCCTGGCGATACCGAGGCAGACAGCACCTGACTGGCCGGTGACACCGCCGCCACGAACGTTGACCTTGATATCGAAATCGTTCAGCTTCTCGATGACGGTCAGCGGCTTCAGAGCCTGGCTCCTTTTGAACTCATCCTTGAAATACTCTTCGACCGGAAGCTTGTTGACCACGATGCGGCCCTTGCCGGGAACAAGGAATACCCTTGCGACCGAGGTCTTGCGGCGTCCGACAGTATCGATAACCTCTTTCATCAGTATACGTTATGTTTATGGTTTGACATTCATGGCAACCGGGCACTGCGAAGCGTGCGGGTGCTCCGGGCCGGCATAGACCTTCAGCTTCCTGAACAGCTGGCGGCCGAGGTTGTTGTGCGGAAGCATGCCCCAGACCGCTTTCTCGATGATGCGCTCCGGCTTGCTCTTGAGGAGTTCCTTGACACTGTCGAACCTGACGCCACCCGGATAATTGGAGTGGGAGAAGTAGGTCTTGTCTTCCTGCTTCTTTCCGGTCAGGGCGACCTTTGCCGCGTTGGTCACGATAACGAAATCACCGGTATCGATGTGCGGGGTGAACTGCGGCTTGTGCTTGCCCCTCAGAACGATAGCGATCTGGGCGGCCATCCTGCCGAGGACCTGGTTTTCCGCATCGATGACATGCCATGCCCTGTCCACCTCTGTCGGCTTGGCCGAGTATGTTTTGAAGCTTAACGTCTTGCTCATGCTTAACAATGGGTTATCTGTACTATTCCGAAATTTAGGTCGAACAATGTAAATTATTTCGATTAATTCTACAAACTATTATACCTTGTTCCTCCTCGAACATCGACAATCGTGCCGCGGCCTGGCCGGCGGCAACCTATGCAGTCTGCCATGAAGCCTTTGATCGCCCTCGTCGGCCGGCCCAACGTCGGCAAATCGACACTGTTCAACCGGATCCTCCGGGAAAAGAGCGCCATCGTGGACCCCACTCCGGGCGTCACGCGTGACCGGCACATCAGCCCCGGCGAATGGCAGGGCAAGCAGTTCCTGCTCATGGACACCGGCGGATATGCCCTTGAAAAAGACCTGCTGAGCAAAGCGATGCTTGAGCAGACCATGCATGCGATCCAGGAAGCAGACGCCATCATCTTCATCGTCGACGCACGATCGGGGCTGACCTATATCGACCTCGACATCGCCAAGCTGCTGCAGCGCACCTTCAAGGACAAGAAGATCTTCTACGCGGCCAACAAGGTGGACAACCCCCAGGTAGCGATCGAGGCGGAATCGACGGTCAGGGGCGGATTCACCAACCCCTATTTCATCTCGGCAAGGGATGGCGCAGGAGTCGGAGACCTTCTCGAGGATGTGCTCGAATCCCTCCCCTGCCCCGAAAGCGAAGGCCGGGAAATTGACCCGACCATCAGGCTCGCCGTGCTCGGCCGCCCGAACGTCGGCAAGTCGAGCCTGGTCAACGCCCTGCTCGGCACCGACCGCCAGATCGTCTCGGCCATCCCGGGCACGACCCGCGACGCCATCGACACCCGCTTCAAACGCAACCTGCAGGAGTTCACCCTGATCGACACCGCCGGACTGCGCAAACGGACCAAGATTGACGCCGGCATAGAATATTACAGCTCGCTCCGCACCGAACGGGCGATCGAGCGCTGCGAGGTGGCCATGGTACTGCTCGACGCGCAGCTCGGCCTCGAGAGCCAGGACATGAAAATCATCCACATGGCGATCGAGCGGAAAAAGGGCATCATGATCCTGGTCAACAAATGGGACCTCGTCGAAAAGGACTCCAAAACCAGCAAGCGCTTCACCGACGACCTGATGGACCAGCTCGGCAACCTGGGCTACATCCCGGTGGTCTTCACTTCCGCCGTGACCAGGAAAAACTGCTACCGCGCCATCGACATCGCGACCGGCATCGCAGAAAGCCGCCGCCAGAAAATCACCACCAGCGCCCTGAACCGCTTCCTGCAGGAGACGCTCACCATGCGCCACCCTTCGACCAAGTCAGGCAAGGAGCTGAAAATCAAGTACGTCACCCAGATCGACGACGCGCCGCACCCGGTCTTCGCATTCTTCTGCAACGACCCGGAGCTGGTCGAAAACAACTTCAGGCGCTTCCTCGAAAAACGGATCCGCGAAAGCTTCCCGCTCGAAGGCGTGCCGATCACCATGAAGTTCATGCGGAAGTAGGCACGAGGGAACCGCAGAGACTGAAGGGCAGTTTTTCTAACTAAAGAATGGGACTTGTACTTCCAATAAGACCTAACACGCGTACAACTCCCCATTACGCCATTCAGTACTTTCTTTAATCACCAACAACCAATTCGCAGTACTGTTACTATGCCAATAAACGAATCGCGGATTATTGCTGCGCTGGGTACGGTCATGGAGCCGGACCTCGGCAGGGACCTCGTGAGCCTCGGGATGGTCGAAGAGGTGAAGGTCGATGAGGCGGGCAACGTCTCATTCACCGTCGTACTGACCACTCCGGCCTGTCCGATGAAAGAGAAGATCCGGCAGTCGTGCATCGACGCCGTCAGGGCAGCGGTACCTGAGGCCTCCTCCATCGAGGTGAAGCTTGACGCCAAAGTCACCTCTTCATGCAGCCACGGCGGCAACGGCCACGCCCACGGCGGACATGGCAGCAGCCATGGAGCCTCACCCCAGCGTATCCAGCTCGACAGGGTAAAGAACATCATCGCCGTCGGATCGGGCAAGGGAGGCGTCGG